>JADMIO010603873.1_pt1 | contig 89912 bp, 78 predicted proteins | sample 8958161 | NCBI WGS metagenome assembly JADMIO01 (sample SAMN16585339, study PRJNA669376) | soil metagenome | isolation source: Crop rotation soil | place: USA: Cullars Rotation, Alabama | collected 2011
TGGGAACCACCCCCCGCGGCATCGGATAAAACGTTCGATGCCGCTGCCCTCCTGACTCAGGAGGGCAATGTCTCCTACCCCAGTGATCTGCCATTTTTTCACGTCAGCATTCATGACATTCCGCTTTCAACGTGGCGTGGATACTCGAATCGGCTTTCCGCACCGTTCGCGTTGATATGAGAACGTCGCTCTAGCGCAGGCTGCGCACCGCAGCTGCAATTTGATCCACTGCTTTCTGCGCACTGGCAGAGGCGCCAAGAAAATTCAAAAAGGGATGGATCATGCCGTCGTAGCGTGTAAGCGTCACCGGACTGCCGGCATCCTTTAGACGCGCTGCATATGCTTCGCCTTCATCACGCAGCGGATCGCATTCCGCGGTAATCACCAGCGCTGGAGGCATGCCGCGCAGGTCTTTGATGAACGCAGGGGAAGCGTCCGGGTTGGTCTTGTCCGTTCCGTTGCCGAGATACAAAGATGTACACCACTGCATAAACGGACGAGTCAGGAAATGATCCTCAGCATACTCTTGACGCGACGGCGTTTCCGTAGCGCTCATGTCCGTTGCCGGATAGACCAGCACCTGCAAAGCGATGGCAGGGCCTCTTCCGTCGCGGGCTTTCGCCGCCACAACGGTGGCCATGTTCGCCCCTGCGCTGTCCCCTGCGACGACGAGCCGCTTCGCATCGATGTTCAGCGCAGCGGCGTTCGCTGCGACCCACTGCGTGACCTCGACACAATCATCGAGAGCGGCAGGAAACTGATGTTCGGGAGCCAGCCGGTAATCCACCGCAACGACCACGGCCCCCGCCCGCTTTGCTATTGTGCGGCAGACGTTGTCATGTGTTTCCAAATCACAAATCACCCAGCCACCGCCATGAATGTAAACCATTCCCGGAAACGGGCCGCTGCCTTCCGGCCAATAGATGCGGATCGGTATCGCTCCGCTGCGACCGTCCGCCGTGCGATTTTCGATGCGAGCCACCGCTTCCGGTTCGCCTGCCAATTGAATTAGTCCGCGTGCCATTTGCCGCCCTTGCGCCACCGGTACCGTTTCGATTGCCGGCCCACCCATACTCGCAATGGCTTCCAGAATGGTTCGCATTTCCGGAGCGACCTTCGGACTGATCATGAATGTCCCGCCTTTACTTGATCCAGGTTTGAACCCAGAGTTGAGGGTGGAGATTATAACGCACGCCATAAACCGCGACTTCATTAGCAGCTGGCTATATTCAAAATTGACTCAACCGGCTTACTATATCCTCAGCAATGCTTACGGATGTTTCGCAATTCCTCATCCGGCTTGGCGCGGATTTTCATCGCCGCGGCTGGGTCCTCGGCACCAGCGGAAATTTCAGCGTTGTTACGTCGCGCGAGCCGCTTCGTCTGCAGATCACTGCCAGCTCGATGGACAAAGGGCGGCTGCAGGATGAGCACTTTCTCGAAGTCGATGAAAACGGCAAAAAAATTGGCGGAACTGTGGGAAAGCCTTCCGCTGAAACCCTGCTCCACATCGCTGTGGTCCGAGCTACTGGCGCGGGCTCGGTGTTGCATACCCATTCGGTATGGAGCACGGTGCTGTCCGATGTTTATGCCGGTGACGGTGGCTTTGAAATTGGCGGCTATGAAATGTTGAAAGGGCTCGAAGGCGTGACCACGCACGAACATCGGGAATGGATTCCGATTCTGGACAACAACCAGGACATGGCCCAACTTGCGGTGCAGGCCAGCGCTTTGCTGCGGAGCCGGCCGCAAACCCACGGCATCCTCATTCGACAGCACGGCTTGTATACGTGGGGCAAGGATTTGGAAGAGGCTGCCCGGCACGTTGAGATTCTCGAATTCCTTTTTGAATCTGTCGGCCGGCGGCGCATGATGGAACCGATAAACGAAAAAGTGAGGGGGTAAAAATGGCAGTCGTGCGAATCCCCGATGAAGGCCGGACACTGACCGAGAAAGACGCAATTACCCGGCATCTTTCTACCATCGGAATTGATTATGAAACCTGGGAGCCGTCGCATCCCACCAGTCCTGATGCGCCGCAGGAGGAAATACTCGCCGCGTATTCCGCGGAAATCGACAAACTCAAAGCGCGCGGCGGCTACGTCACGGCCGACGTCATTAACGTCACCGCCGCCACACCCGGCCTGGACGCCATGCTGGCAAAATTCAGTCGCGAACACTTGCATGAAGAAGACGAAGTTCGCTTCATCGTTGCAGGACATGGCGTTTTTCACATCCATCCTGCCAATGGTTCAGTCGCGGCCATCGAAGTGGGGCCCGGCGATTTGATTCGCGTACCGCGGGGGACCTGGCACTGGTTCGATCTATGCGCCGATCGGCAAATCCGCGCCATTCGATTGTTTCAAGACCCCGCCGGCTGGGTGCCGGTGTATTCCAATAGCGGGGAGGAAACCCGCTTCGAGCCGGTCTGTTTCGGGCCGCCCACCATGCCGGCGTGATTCGCGGAATTCTCCTCGATATCGAAGGCACCACCACGCCGATCTCGTTTGTTTACGATGTCCTCTTTCCCTATGCGCGAGCCCATGCCGCCAGTTTTATCAACGCAGAAGATGTGCGCTCGCTCAAGCTGGAATACGAAGAGGATTTGCGGAAAGGACTGAATCCTCCGCCATGGTCCGTGCCTCCTGTTTCTTACGTTCATTTCCTGATGGACGACGATCGAAAATCAACCGCACTCAAGCAGCTGCAGGGCAAGATCTGGCTGGAAGGATATGAACGCGGCAAGCTGCGGGGAGAGGTGTTTGCCGATGTTCCGCCGGCGCTGCAGCGCTGGCAGCGCGAAGGTCTGGATGTGCGGATTTATTCGTCCGGCAGCATACTGGCGCAAAAGCTACTGTTTTCCACGACGAAGGAAGGCGATCTGACGAAATTCCTCAAAGGATATTTCGATACGACGACCGGGCCGAAAACGGATCCGTCAAGTTATTCCGCCATCGGAATGGAATTTGGTTGTCGCCCTGAGGAGATCGTATTTGTGTCGGATGTGACGCGCGAGCTGGATGCAGCAAGGTCTGCCGGAATGCAAACCCGGCTTTGCCTGCGGCCCGGGAATAAACCTCAGATTCCGGGCCCCCACGGAACAATCGCCAGCTTTGAGGAAATTGCTGTTCCCCTGTAGGCACGGTCATAGTTACGCTCCCGCCGAGGCGGATCCACCAGGGATGAAACTGGAAAGAGCGTAGGCGAGTTTTCCAGGAGCTGTGAAAAAAATGGCAGATCGTTGGAGGCGTGACCATTGCCCTCCTGAGTCAGGAGGGCAGCGTCATAGCGCGGCGAGCGCTATGACGCGAGGGGTGGTTCCCCACAACGATAAGTGAGGGCATGGGCCCCCCGGCCGCATCGGATAAAACGTTCTATCCGATGCGCTCCTCCAACGATTTCCCAGGACCGACGGCCGCGGATCCCGAAACCTAATTTCCCGCCGCCGAATTTGTGCGCGGACCGCCGCCGACCGTGACGAACAAGTGATCGCGGATTGCTTCGATCTGCGCCTTGGCGTCGCCATCATAGACAGCTGTCAACGGGCTCTTCGGATAATCCGGGAAGAATGCCGGCATCTTCGTGCCCGGGAAAATCTTCTGCGGATCCTTCAACCACTCCAGAACCCATTCCGGACGCAAACGGCCCGCCGCCAGCATCAAATTCGGCGCCAGATCCGAAGGTTGTTTGCCCGGTGGAATGGCCGAACTTGTCGGATGACACTGCATACACTTCAACTGTTCGAAAATCTGCTGGCCGGTCTTGAGCTTGTCCGGCGTCGTATCCACTGCCGTCGAAATAAACGGGTACGGCACCTTGTCTACGGCCGAGAAATAAGCCGTCAGCGTACTGAGTTCCTGTTGTGTGAAGTGGAACGTTGGCATGCGCGTATTCGTGAACACGCGCAGCTTGTTCGAGCCTGGATCATTCAGGAATTTCGCCAGCCACATCGGCTGAGTCTTGAAGCCTTCGGTGTTGAGATTCGGCGGCCATTGCGCCGTGATATTGGGATCGCTATCGGCCTTCAGGAAGCCCCGAATGTCGCCACCCAGCTGCTCGATCACATGGCAGCCCTTGCAGTTCTTCTCGTCAATCAACTGGCGGCCGGCAATCACGGCGGCAGGCAGCTTCTCGCGCATTTCCTGCGGCACCTTGTCTTTCACCAGGCTGGTGAGAACCATGACGATCGAGCGCACATCCTGCTGGTTGAAGGTAAAGTTCGGCATGCGCAGCAGTTCTTCCGTGGTCTTGACGCGATTGACGTCAAAGCTGCGCGGATCCGTCAGCTTTTGTGTGTACCAGGCGGCGCGCTCATGTTCGATCGGCAGGAAACCGAAATCCAACTGGGAGATCAGCTTGCTTCCCGCTTCGGTCAGTTCGGTACCGATCGGCTGCTCTTTCTCCATACCCGGGATGTTGTGGCAACCGAAACAGCCGTAGCGGCGGATCAGCCGTTCGCCGGCCATCAGATTCTTCTCCTCCATCGACATCTTCTGCAACCTGGCGTTGGCTTCGGATTCGGTGGAGCTGGCACGCAGGAATTCTTTCACCACGTTGTCCAGTTCCTTTGTGTCGATTGCGGGCAGCGGTTTCGCTGTCCACGGATCGTTCTTCAGCGATGAGAGATAAGCTGTGATATCCGCCGCTTCACCATCGGTCAGGCGAAGATTCGGCATCTTGGTTTCGGGCCAGACGGCCTTCGGGTCTTTAACCCAGTTGTAAATCCACGACGGGCTCACCTTGCTGCCCTGAGCGGCCAAATTGAACCCGTGTCGACGGCGGGTTTGCGATTGCTTGGCGTTGAATTCGATGGGTCCGACGGAGTGACAGCCAAAGCAGCCCAGCGTTTCGACCAGTTCCTTGCCATGTGCAGCGTTGCCATTGGGATTCGCCGCCGGCAGTACCCTGGGCCTGGATTTCGACCAAAGGTATTCCGTGATCGCATTGATTTCCACGGCGCTGCGCTTCTTCCAATCTGCGCCGCCTTCATGATCGGAATTGTTACTGTTGTTCCAGAAGCGCGGCATGCGCGCTTCGGATTTAAACGCCTTTGGATCTTCGAGCCATTTCCGGACCCACTCCTTCGTCAACTTTCCGGAAACCGTCGCCAAATCCGGGCCTACTTTGCGGACACCTTCGTAACCCGGAAGTTTGTGACAACCGAAGCAGCCGTAGATGCGGATCAGGTCGCGGCCATTATTCAGCGCAGCGGCCTGAGACACGTCGGGACTCGAGTTGTGGCACTTATAGCAGCCGGACTCGACCTGATCCATTGCCAGCATCGGCGTGACCAGAAATTCGTCGGTGTGCCAGCCATAGTTCTTAATCCATGCTTCCTTTTGTTTTTCATCGCGCGGCGTATGGCCGGCATCCTGAAAACTGGTTGCCCGATCCAGACCGCCGTGACATGCAGTGCAGCCAAAGCTTTCCATCGGATGCGGCGAGGCCGAGGAAACATACAGGTTCAAATTCGGATGTGTCCGATACAGCAATTTTGAACTGTTCGCGTTCCTCGGATTATCGATGCCCTGATGGCAGGTGATGCAACGATCCACGCGAGGAATCTGCTTGAACGGCTGATCGTTATATAAATTCGATATCAGAATCTGTTGAACTTTTTCCGAGGCGTTCAACATGTCCATCACCGGTGCGTTGCGAATCGTCGTGATGAGGTAACCGGGATCGAGCGCCTTCCGTTGCGTGTTGATCCGCACGTATTCCGCCATCCGGGTCTCGTAATCTTTTTGCGCCGCGACGCTCTTCGCCGTCAATTGTTCGAGTTCCGCTTTTTTGCCCGCGATCTGCGTGGAAAGGCCTTCCTGTTCTTTGGCCAGTCTCTGCATTTCCACGTTGCGATCTTCCAGCACTTTTTTTGCGGCGTCCGCCTCGTGCTGTTTGTCCTTGTCTTTCATTGCCGCGGCGACGGCTTCATCCAGAGTGTATTTTTCAGTGTTGTACTTTGCCCTCGAGGTCTTGAGGTCGCTATCGACATGATAGAATTTTGCGTTCAGGTCTTTGAGATCGCCGTTGAGTTTTGCGATCTGGTCCGCATATTGCTTTTGGACCAACTTAATCGTGTCCTGATCCTCGCGCAATTTCTTCCTGTCGAGCGCACGACTGGCCTTGCTCAGGTCCTGATTGGTGCGCTGCACGCTGAGCCTGTTGAATTCCCTCTGGTAACGTTTCCATTCACGGGAATAATCCACCAGGATTGTCGCCACTGTGAAAACGAACAGCAACAGGCTCGAAATCGCAAACCACTTGTGCAACGTGTTGACTTCGTAGAGCCGGTCGCTGCGCTTTTCAATGTTCCATGCCGGAACCTTCTTGGCAGGTGTCGGAATCGGCGGCTTGGCATGGCCGCTATTGGGAGTTTCGCTACTCATAATTCCTTAAATATTAAAAAAGTATTCCGGAATACCGACGATGTACTTGAGGTTGAGCAGCCATCGCAGAATCATTTTGATCGGCAATGCTGCCATCGTCAGCAACAGAAACATCATTACTTGATATCGGACCGGTCCAAGGTTGGTATAGAACTGCTTGAACCACTTCTTCGCAAACAACGGCGGCAGGCCGATGTAGTAGGCCAGGATCAGGATGAAGCCAAACATTTCGCGCACCAGTGGATTCGAAGGCAGCCCGGTGTGCAGGATCTTCACCCAGATGTATTCGGACAGGTTGACGTTCACCAGCGCTTCGAGTTTGTGGATGTCCCAGAATTCATAAGGTCCGAAGAAGTTCCAGTTCGGTCCGCGCAGGAAGGTGCCCAGCACGACCAGCAGAATCCAGAGGATCAGAAAACCGAACAGAAATGTTCCGATTTCCCATTTTCGCTCTTTGAGTGTGTAGTAGCCATTTCCCTTCGGGTTCGTGTCGATATAGGGAATGGCGCCCAGTCCAACAATAATCAATCCCGGAAACAACACGCCGGCCAGCCACGGGTCAAAGTAAACCAGCATTTCCTGCAATCCCAGGAAGTACCACGGGGCTTTCGAAGGATTGGGCGATGCGCCCGGATTCGCCGGATCTTCGATTGGCGCCTTCAATACCAGCGACCACACAATCAGTACGACAGTGAGCGCCACCATGCAGATGAGTTCGGTGTACACCAGATCCGGCCAGGTTAAAACCTTTTCTGCGGTCTCTTCCTGTTCGATGAGCTGCTTTCCTTCTTCTTTGCGTGCATCGTTGCGCACTGCTTCCCGCAGCGAAAACCAGGTGAAGAAAGGCACCAGGAATAACATGCCGACGATCGGCACGTTGTCCGGCTTGGTGACAATCTGAATGAAATAGGGATCGAAAACGCTGAGGAACAGAAAAATTCCCATCGCGGCGAATACGCCGATGCCCGTGAGATTCGAATAAAACTTCTTCGGATACTTCAGCGAAATCAGAAGCAGGAACGCCGCAAGAACGATGAGGATCTTCGGGTCCGATATCGTGTTGATAAGATGCTTAATGCTTTCCATCGTCGCTCTTCTTTCTATAGCGGACCGGAAATACCGCCGTCACGGCGTATGCGCCAGAAGTGAATCGCCATCAGAAAGCCGGCGACCAGCGGCAATCCTACACAGTGCAACACGTAGAAACGCAGCAGTGCGCTTTCACCGACGAAACGCCCGCCCAACAATCCAAAGCGGGCATCGCTGGCATTGGTCACCAGGCGTATATCGCCCAGCGACAACAGCGCCGCACCCGGACCTTCATTGCCGAGGAACGGTGTGGCACGCGCCATATTGCTGCCGACAGTGATGGCCCACATGGCCAGCTGATCCCACGGCAGCAGGTATCCGGTAAAGCTGAGCAGCAGTGTCAGCACCAGCAGGATCACGCCGACGTTCCAATTGAATTCCCGGGGTGGCTTGTAAGAGCCGGTCATGAACACGCGATACATGTGCAGCCAAACCGCGATCACCATGGCGTGCGCGCCCCAGCGGTGAATTTCGCGCATGATGCCGAGCGGCACCTGTTGCCGCAGGTCGACAATATCCGCATAAGCGTACTCGAGCGTGGGCCGGTAGTAGAACATCAACAAAAGGCCGGTAAATGTGAGAACGAGAAAAAGAAAAAATGTGATGCCGCCCATGCACCAGGTGTAGCGCATACGAATGCCGGACTTGCGCACTTTTACGGGATGCAGATGCAGAAACACGCTGCCCAGCATCACCAGCATGCGCTTGCGATCCGTGTCCGGAACGCCGACACGGAACACCGAGCGATACAACTGGGTTTCCTGAATGTATTTCCCGATCGCGTTGGGAGACACACCCTGGAGTGCTGTTTTTATTCGATCGATAAGTTTTGCCATTGATTACACTTTCAATAAGGATTGAGGATTAATCCATTCGCCTTTTTCGTACTGGAACTTCAGACTCTTATCCACCAGGATCTGGCCGTCGTCGGCGCGGCGGATCGCGAAGCGTTCCAGCGGTCTCGGGGTGGGACCTTCGAAGTTGATGCCGTTCTTGTAGTAACCGCTGCCATGGCAGGGACATTTGAACTTCTGCTCGCCGGGAAGCCAGTTTGGCGTGCAACCGAGATGAGTGCAGACCGTCGAAAGCGCATAAATGCCCAGCGCTCCCGTGACCACGTCGTAGTCCTTTACCAGCCAGACGCCCAGCGGTTTGAAACGCTCATCCACTATGCCGAGTTGCAGTTCGTCGGGCGATCCGGCTTTGAATGTCGGAGGCGGTTCGAAAAGCACATTCGGAAACATAAAGCGTCCCGTTGCCGTTGCCGCCGCCAGCATCGAAGCGCTGAATGCCGCCCATGCCAGGCCCATCCAGGAAATGGCAAAGCGCCGCGATACCCCTTTGCCTGCGGCTTTCGCAGTGGAAGAGGCGGCGCCGTGATGAACATCGCCATGTCCCATGGACAGTTCGCCACGTTTCACCGTAGTAATGCTGACAATCAGAATAATTAAGATAATGGGCAGCAGGATCGCCCCTGCAATGCCCATCGCATGCAGAATTGGATCCAGGTCCTTCATCAGTCCAGCTAAAAATTCGGCCATTAGTTGACCTCTGTCGTAATCCGAAAAATTAAAAAATTAAAACTTCTTCAACGCTTCCATCGCTGCATCGCGTACCAGCAGGTTTGGATCGTTCTTACTTAACGCAACCAGTTTTTCCCGCGCCGGCTGAAACTTCAAAAGCGCAAGGCACTGCACGGCGCTGACCGTGAGTTCGGTCCTCTGCTCGGGCGTCATCTCCGCGAGCTTATCGACATAGGTGCGATCCGTCAGCTTGACCAAAAGGTCCGCTCCGGAATCGTCATTCATGCGTGCCAGAGCCATGGCCGCATTCCAGCGCACGTCTTCCTTGACGTCATTCAAGGCGACCTGAAGATCGTGCGAGGCACTGGGATCCTTGATTGCTCCCAGCACAAAAGCTGCATACTTTCGGACAGAGGGATCTTCATGTTTCAGTTGTTTGAGGACCCCCGGGACGGCGGAATTATCGCCAATCAAGCCCAACGCCCACAAGTTGTAAATTTGACTGTCGGTATCGCCGTTCTCCAGCGCTTCCAAAAGCGGCTCCACGCCCCGCTTATCCCCGACCCTTCCAATGGTCAGCGCAAGGTATTGTTCGAGGCGGCGGTCACCGCCATGCGACTTTCGATATGCGGTAATCACATCATCCACAAATTGCGGATCCAGCTTTCCCTTTTTGTCCTTTACCTGATTGGACAATTCCACCGCCGCCAGCCAGCGCTGCGATTCCGACCCGCTCTGGATGATGCGCAACTGCTCGCGCGGCGTCCTCTGGTCGAAAGTGAAATAACCAAACAGTAAGAAAACGCCAACGCAAATCGCGATGATGATCAATGGAAAGAGAAAAAACTGTGCAACTAATAAAGATGTCGGTTTGCGTTCTTCGATCAGTTCTTCTTGCGGATTTTCCATAGTTCTCAGGAGCCGCTAACGGACTCCAGCCCAACTTGTTAGAGTATTCGTTATATGCTTCGAAATCAAGAGGCTGCGGCCTGGTGTAGGCGCGGTTGTGGGGCTGTGGAAAATGGCAGGCGAGGGAAGGGCGGAAAGGGAGACAGTCCCCTCCTCAGCAGAGGAGGGGTGGCTGTGCGCCCGAATAAAATGTCGCGCAGCAACATTAGAGCCGCACAGACGGGGTGGTGCTGGTCAACAGATTGATTTATCGACCGCACCACTATTCCTCGCTTCGCAATATTTTATTCATGTCGCGGCCACCCCTCCTCTGCTGATCTCGCCTGCTTTTTTTTCACAACCCCTGTGACGCTTCCGATTCCAGATTGCTGGGTAGGTCGGCCTGCCGATTTTTTCTCCAACCTCAGAAGCTTGACGGGGTATTGCGTCCAACATAGACTCATACCAACTTCGGAGGCGTTTTTTGATGCAACGGCGGGAACGGCTGCTCGGCTTGATACTGTGCGCAGTGTTCCTGATATCGTGCCATCCATATACTGGCATCACCACCACCCAGCTGGCTCGGAAAATGGGCGGACCGCCGAATGCCATCCGTACTTCCGGAAACTATAAGGTTTACGTGTACCGCGATCCGATGGGTGGCGGCCAATTGAGCTTCTTCGTCGACAAGGACGGCATCGTTCGAAAATGGACCGGCGCTCCCGTCGGCGGTGGCACCGGTGGAGATGCCGGAGAGGCCGCGCCCTCCGAATGAAACGCCGAAGCGCAGCGCTGCTGTTTGCGATGTGCTTCCTGCTCCCGTCCTGCCAGCGATGGGTCGGAATCACTTCGAACGAACTCGTCAAACGTCTCGGGCCGCCAATCAATATCGTGCCGACAGGAGACGTGAGTGTATACACCTACTTCGACGGATTGGGCGGCGCTCCCATGCGGTTCTATGTGGATAAGGATGGAATCGTCCGCAAATGGGACGCCACCCCGGTGCCGGGCGGCTTCAGCTCCGACGCCGATATCCTGGCCGGCGCGGATACGCCATAAGCCGGTCTCCCTGCATGTCATCAACCGGACGCAGGACGGACGTAATCATGAACTTGATTGTCGTTTTCCACTGATCGTGCACACCAGACGGGTGTTTTCCACAACTTTTCCACAGTTTTTCAACAAAAATGTTCGTTTTTGCGGGTCTGTTGGTTAGAATCCGTTCCCTCCGAAAAAATTTTCGTCTGGCTGCTGAATTGCAAACTGAGTTTTGCCGAGAAGAGCTACGAGACCTATGCGTTTAGAAGGATACAAATTGAAGGGCCGCACCTACCTGGTGCCATCGCCATCCCGAAAGGGATTTCAATGGAAGGCTTCCGCACTGCATGGGTTGCAGCGTCTCGACCGTCGTTCACAAAGCAACAGCCCGACGACGGTAGTGGTTCCCGCGTTATATAACATGATGCCGGCCGAAGTCCTGGCACTGGGCTGGCTGAGCGAAATCGATTCCCTGGGCGCCATTCGTCAGCGCATGACCCTGGCCGGGAAACAATTAGGCTGGGATGTTTTCAGTTTCCACACCCGCCATAGCCGAGACAAATATTTCGATTCGGCGATCCATGCGGTGCGCGAAACCTGGTTATACGAAGGCGCGCTGACTGCGGAAACCATTGCTCAAACGCGCAAAAAGTTTGGTAATGCCTACGACTATCATCGCTGCGAGCCGCGGCTGGTGGAGAATTTGCTGATTCAATCCTCCCTCATGGATTGGCTGACGGTCCGCGCCGCTGAGAAGCAGTTGCGGTTTCATGTTGTCGGAACGGGCCTGTTATCTGCTTTGGTTTGGTGCGGCGCGCTGACCATTCAATCGGCGATTCGCACCGCGGTTGCGATTGGCAAGTCCTGGGATGCCGTTCTGGATGACTGGGCTTCGTCGGAGATTCAACTGCACGGCCATACCGCCTCGGCAGAGAATCATGGCTGGCTTCGCTACCATCGCGTACGGCAGATTATCGAGGGAAAGGTCAGCATGGCGCTGCCGGCGCCGCAGTTTGAAATGCCGAACGTGGATGTGCCGCAACGGCCGTTCTGGTATTCGCCATTGGGAAAGGCGGACGCGCAGCTCATCGAGTCCAGGCAGGATGTGCTGGAGGCGCTGCAAACCATGACGCTGGTTTCATGGGCGCCGGAAATTCCCAAGCCGTTGAATTCCGACGGTGCGCCCTGCGTACGCGCCTGGCTTGCCAGCCCAATGCATCCGATTGCTTCGGCTTGCCACTGGAGCATGTACAACTATTTGCTCGCCACGCCGGCCTCGTCCATGTTGTTCCTGAATCACATCGCCACACAAGCCACGGTGATGCCGTTGCCGCTTCATCAAACCGTGTTCGACGCCGCTGCTGCGCCTACCTATCCGAATGCAAGGACTTCAGAAATTCGGTCTGCACCTGGTCATTGATGAGTTCGATATTGCGCGGATCGATTTTCCAGCGCTGAGAAATTTCAGATAAAGGGATAATCGCCTTCGCCATGGAACCATGGCCGCCTGCCGAACCGATTTCACCAAACGCATCGCGCAACACACGGCCGGCGCCGCGCACGTATCCGACATTGCGAACAGAAATGATGTAATTCACATCGAATACGCCGGTCACAAATCCCCATTCGATGCCTTCAAAAGACATGCTGAAGTCCGCCATCTGAGGAATCAAATCGTCGCGTTCCACGCGGCCGAGGTGAACGAACGCAACCTTATCGATCATCCGGCGGTTGGTGAGAGCGGCGCCCAAGGCGTCCAGCGCGGCAGACGGCAACTCCGGCCGTTCGATGCGGCGCAGTAAATTCTGGTTCGCCAGCGGATAGAGCCGGGAGAATGCCTCGATGTCCCATTCATTCACTTCCCGCGTCAGCATGAAAGTGTCCGTCTTGATCCCGTAGAGCATGGCTGTCGCGATGCGGGTGCCGATATTGCCGCCGCTGCAGACAAGATATTCAAGAAGAATGCTCGAAGTGGCGCCATACCGCGGACGAATATCTTTGATGTGACAGCGATAGTTGAATTGTTCCGGATGATGATCAATTACCAGGTCCACATGGTCCGGCGGATGTGACAAGTGCGGCGGTTGCAGATCCACCACCGCGACACGAGAAAATTCCTTCAATAGCGCTTCTGTGGTTTGTTCAATTTCAATTTCCAGCAAGCGAACCATTGCGAGGTTTTCCGGCCGCGTCACTCTGCCGAATGAAACCAGCGGCGCCGTCTGCTTATTTCTGCCAAGGACCTGACGTAATGCCAGACCGCTGCCGATGGCATCGGGGTCCGGGTCGTCCTGCAACAAAATGGCGACCGATTCGGCATTTTCAAAATGCGCGCGCACATTTTCAAGGTGCCGCATCGTCATGGCGAGCCGGATGTGCCAGCGCAAACTCGATTCGAGCAGTTCGGCTATTGAAACAAAATGCGCAAACGACCTTTGCGCTTCAGGGATTTCCGCGAATTGCGTGGTCAGGATAAGGGTAGGGGTTTTGTGTCCTTGCTGCCGTACGATCTCGAGTATTTTGCCGAGCCGTTCAGGATCTTCGCTCTGCGCCAATAGCAAATCCACATGGCCGCGGAAAAGCTTTTCGGCAAGCGGCCCATCGGTTCCACGCCGAACGAACGCGGCGGTGTGGCCAGTTCCTGCAAAGTACTCTTTTAGAAGTCCGGCAACGAAGTCTTCTTCGACATAGCACACCGACTTCATATTTTCCTGAATTGTAGGCGTGTAATTCGGGGACAGTCACGAAATTAATTTCTGTCAGCGGCCAATACGAACGCTGTGAAAGTATCGGAGCATCGCGGAAAACCGCAGAACGAATTATTTCTTTTCCGGAAACAGCGACACTCTCACGCGGTTATCCATATTGAGAAACGTCTTCGCCGCCTGCTGGATGGCTGCGGCATCCAGCTTCCGGTAATAATCGGGGAATTGCAGGATCACCGCCGGATCCTCGCCGATTTGATATTCGGTCATGAGTTGCGCCGCGTAGTAACCATTCAACTTGCTGTTGCTTTCATAGTCGCGCAACAGGGCTTCCTTCTCATCGCTGAGTTCCTTCTCGCTGGGTCCTTCCTTCTTGAACTTTTCAATTTCCTCGTACACGCGCTTGATCAGCTCTTCGGTTCTTTGCGGATCGGAACCAAAGCCGATCTGGACCGTGTATTCCGGGTGCGGAATTTTCTTGAAGCTGGACGACGCCGAGATGCTGTAGGTTCCGCCCAGTTCTTCGCGAATAACCTTCAATAAACGCATCTGCAGTATTTGCGACATGCCGCGAATGGCGACCCGATTGTTCAGGTTGTATTCAAATGGCCCGCTGAAAACGATCGCGGAATTGCTCGCCGGTTCGATGCCTTTCTCAACGGTTTTGTCGATGACGCCTTTGGGTGGATAAATGCCGAGATCCTTCCACGTTTCCTTGCGCTGAATGGACGGCAGACTTGCCAGGTAGCGTTCCACCAGCGGGCGAATCGCTGCGACGTCGAAACTGCCGACAAAAAGAAACGTGAAATCACTGGCGTCCGCGAATCGATCCTTATAGATCGCCATGGACTTGTCGAGATCGAGTTGTTCCACCATCGCAGGCGAAGGCGTGTAGCGGCGTGGATGATTCTGCGACAAGGTTTTGGTCAGCGTGTCTGAAAAAACAAATTGCGGACTTGCCGTTTGATTGGCGAGCGCTGTCTTCAGCTGTTCGGCTTGCGCTTCGAATACGGTCGCATCATAACGCGGTTGCGTGAAGCGCAGATAAATCAACTGGAACATCGCTTCCATGTCCTTCTTCGAACTATTGCCGCTCATGCCTTCGAATAATTCGTCGATGTTGGTCGATACCGCCGCCACTTTTCCCGTCATGACTTTGCGCAAATCTACCACGCTGAACTTTCCGACCCCGCCTGCGCTGACGACCATGCTGGCCGTGTCGGCTGGAATCATATCTTTGTCCGCAACCAGCGATGTGCCGCCTGGGCTGGAAGCGCGAAACAAAATTTCGTCCTCACGAAACGTTGTCGGCTTCAACACGACCTTGGCGCCGTTCGACAACTCCCATTCTGTGATACCCAGGGATTCTTTCACCGTTGTCCGAATAATTCTTCCTGGCTGGGGCAATGACTCCATCAGCGACGCGGAGGCCACCGTGTCCACATAGGGCTTGAGGTCCGCGGACAAGCCGGCTTTGATTGCGGCTACCAGCTTTGCCTCATTCGGCAGCGTTAAGCCGGGTTTTTCCGGACCCGTCACGATGATGAGCCGGTTCTGGTCCGTGAACCATTCGCGGGCCAGTTTGTTGATCTCGTCGAGCGTAATGCCGGGCAGCAACTGCTGGTGCAGCGCATATTCGTCCTGCGCACTCGGCAACGGTTCGTCATTGGTAAAATTTCGCGCATACTCCGCCGCCCTGCTGGCCGAAACGCGATTGGCACTTTCAACGACGGAACGTTCGTAGCCACGCAGCACCTGTTGCTTTTGCCGGTCCAGTTCCGTGGCTGTAAAGCCGAATCGGGTGACCCGTTCGGTTTCGGCAAACATCGCTTCCATGCCACGCTCCACGCCGTCTTCTTTCACATTGGCGCTCAATGAAGCGTCGTCTTTGGTGCGGCCAAAAAAGGAACCGCGGCCGACCCCCGCGCCGAGAAACGGTGCATTGGGTTTCTGCGTGATTTCGGAAAAACGCGCGTTAAGCATGCCGGCGAATAGCCGGTCGACCATTTCCTGTCTGTAGACGGCGACGCTGCCTTGTTGCCGCGATGGCAGCAGGTTGTCGACTTCGACGCCGACAGAAGTGAGTTCCTTGTCCGTCAGGATGGCGTAGTAGGTTCCGGCATGATCCGGAATCTCATAGTTGGGCCGCGGACGTGGCGCGGTGGCTTTCGGGATTGCCGAAAAATGCGTTTTGATCATGTTTTCGACGGCAGTCTTATCGAAATCCCCGACCGCAATGACGGCCATGAGATCCGGACGATACCAGTCCGCATAAAATTGCTTGAGCCGCTCCGGCTTGAAATTCTGCAGGATTTCCGTCTTACCGATGGGAATGCGATCGGCATAGCGCGATCCCTGCAGCAGAATGGGAAACATCTTGTCATTGAGCCGGGCCCCGGCGCCGCGCCGCTGCCGCCATTCTTCCATGATGACGCCGCGTTCTTTGTCAATCTCCGCGTTGTCGAATGACACGTTGTGCGCCCAGTCTTCCAGTACCAGAAACGATTTTTCGAGCGCTTCCGGTTTGTCGGTGGGAACCGTCAGCATATAGGTGGTTTCGTCGAAGCCGGTGCCGGCGTTCAGATCCGCGCCAAAACGCATGCCGAGAGATTCGATGAATGAAATGATCGCATCTTTCGGAAAATTTTTCGTGCCGTTGAATGCCATGTGCTCGACAAAGTGCGCGAGACCCTGCTGATCGTCTTCTTCGAGTATGGAGCCGGCCCGCACCACCAGCCGTAATTCCGCACGTTTTTCCGGCTTCGCATTCGCGCGAACGTAATAGCGCAAGCCGTTATCGAACTTGCCCATGATGATTTCTTTGTCGGTCGGAACATTGCCGGTAATCGTCTGCGGAGCTGCCGCCTGCTGCGCCGCAATTGCCGAAAATGATGCGGCGAGGAGAATAGAAACGACAAACGCCAATGGAAACCGTCTTATCGATGTCATCGTGGGCTCCTTTTACGCGATTCTGTCACACAATCCTAATTCGGGGACAGTCACGAAATTATTGGAGGTATTCAGGACGGAGAGGAAATTCGCGGGCAACAGCAATGCCTGTACTGCTACCGGCAATCGGGTGGTACTTTGCGTCCACCCGATTGCCGTATGAACCTATCGGCGGCGCACGTCGACGGTACGCACGTCCCCATCCCGCAAGTCGACTGAGCATGAAAAGGAAAACGAATCCGAACGGGAGCGGATATCCGCCCGGGCATCTCCGACGATCCAGTCCCCTCGGCCGGGACGGTCATCCACACGGATCGAAAGAAAGTCCACGTGTTGGTAGCCGCGGTTATTGATGTTGTTCTCGACGGCACGTTCACAGGAGTCCATCGCGATGCGCGTTGGAGATGTTCGGGCATCCCCGTAACCTGGCATGTAACGATCCCGCTCAATCGGGTTCATTTGCGCGGACCGCACCTGGCCATTGTCGAAATTGACGGAGCAAGAGAACTCGAAAGTTTCATCGCGATCAAAGCCGCGGCGCATGTCGAACAGGCCGGTTATCCAATCCTGCCGCCCAGGATTGTTATCCAGCTTCGTCTCTCGAAACGCGATGCTTGCGCTTCTGTAGCGATCGTAGGCTTGTTGCCGGATCGCATCCTGACACACTCGAATTGCCTGCTCGGTGGTGAAGCGCGTGCCGCCTCGAATTGGCGGAGGAGGCGATATCTGGCGACGATCGTTCACACCCCAAATGACATCAAACACATATGTGGCCGCGCCGCCGCTGGGATCCTGAATTCGAACCAGCGTGGAGCCGCCGTTTTGCGGTGTCCGTACCAGCTCCTGGCGGCCGCGGCCCTCAACGCCGTCGAAGCGCAGGTTCAAAGGGTTTGCAGGTATGGCGCTGCTGCATTCGAAGCGTCGCCATTGGGGCTGCTGGCCGGAAAGATCGCGAAGCGTGGCGCTGGCGCCGCGAATTTCCACTTCCGCGGCACCGTCCACGACAACTTCGACTCTGCATTGCCCGCGATCCGGGCCGCCGCCGCCGGTGATCGTCGCCTGCCGCGCTTGAGCGTAACTTAGTTCCATAAGAGAGAGAAAACTGAAGGTAAGTAACCCAACCGTGCGGAAATTGTGGCGCATAACTCCCTCCTCGAATATAGGAGAGCAATTTGCGCGCCACAATCAGGAGGCATCGAAGAATTTGAATCACGCGAGAATTCAGATGTAGTATTCACGCGGCGCGCCACATTTCAGCGAATTGATCTGTCAGGACAAGAATCATGGTCCGGAAATGATGGTAGGAGCAGGGACAGTCGTGAACCGTGCTAGTTTTATTGCACCGTAGTATTTCTAATCTATATGACAAAAGACAATATTTCAGCCGACCCCTTGGTGATTACTAAACAGAATCCATTGCCGAAACCGGACTCGAAACCTTTAAACGAAAAGTCGCGCAGGACAAAACCAGCGAGCAAACCAAAACAGAAGAAGCGCTGAATTTTCCGTTCCCTTGTAGGCGCGGTCTGTAGCGCTATGAAAAAAAGCAGGCGAGGGGACAGGGGGACATGGAACAGAGACGGGGACAAGGGACAGTCCCCTCCTCAGCAGAGGAGTAGTGGCTGTGCGCACGAATAAAATTTCGCGAAGCCACACTAGAGCCGCACAGACGGGTGGTGTTGATCAATAAAATTCCATGCTCAGGGATCGCCTCCTGTACCGCGCAAAATCCAAAAGTTTCCTGACTTCCTTATTGGAGGGAACGCGAGCCCCAGGGCGAAGCAAGGAATAGTGGTGCTGGTCCATAAATCAAACTCTCGACCAACACCACGCCGTCTGTGTGGCTCTAATGTGGCTGCGCGACATTTTATTCGTGCGCATGCCACTCCTCTTTCCGCTCGCCTGCCATTTCTTTCACAGCGCTACAGACCGCGCCTACAAGGGGGCATCATCTGAACTATCTCGCCACACGACGAATCCCTGCGCGGTGCCGGTGCCGGCTTCGCTGCGATAACACGGCACGTAATCGATCAGGCCGCCGGTTAATGCGGTCGGAAACAAACATCCCGATGCAGACACCCAATTGAGGAGTTCCGAAGTTCCGTCCTTCATACGATTGGCGGGAATCCTTTTTAAAAATTCCTCATTGCGCTGTTGAATCGCCTGAATCAGTGCCTGGTCGAAACTCTCGTCGATTACGAAATGCGTCATGCCGCCTGACCCCACCACCGCCACACGCACATCACGATTCCATTCGCGAAGGACGCGATGCACCAACTGTCCCAAAGCAAAACAGCGCCACGGCCGTGGCTGATTCGGTGGAAAGAACGTATTCGTAATAATGGGCAGCATCGGTACAGCGCGATCATTCATCACGCGGCGAAGAATGTAGGCAAAGGCGTGCGGCGTTCCCACGTGATGATGCGGCGGATTGTGTTCCGGCCATGCATTCGATGCCGCGAAATCCCAGCCGCTGTCCAACCCACGTTCCAGCAATAATGCAGCGAGGTCCGGCAAACCTTTATATTCCGTTCTCTGCTGCGGCCGGTTTGCCCATTCCGCTTCGCCAATTCCGGGCGGCAGGGTGGCTGCACGCTCCGCGGGCAGCGGCCCATTCCAAAACGTCTCACCGTGATAGATCGTGTACGCGGGCTGCATTTCCGGCTGCACCAACTCCCGTTGATCGTTCCCGAACACAACGCAAACATCCGGGTTCACGGTCTTCCAGATTTCGCCAACCCGCGCAATCGCCGCCTGACACGCTGCGTAGTGACGAGTTCGCAATTTCAAAGATGCCTGCTCTGCGAGATTTTCATCGCGGCGCAGCGCCGCCAATTCGTCAAACGTGTACGTCTTTCCGCGAAACCAATGTTTGCGCGCCTTGTCCGCCGGCAGCCGCAGCATCCACTGTTCCGGCGTTGTGCTCAATTGTGGGCCGTGGGTCGTCCACAGCCCGAGAACGATTTCCGCCATGGGCGAGATTCTACCGTATTGGGTTCGCGGTCCCTTGCACATGGTAAGTTCTTATTCTGGATGCAATGATTATTCACCCTACGGAAACGACGACAATTGGCACAGAAATTCTGGTGTCGGCCAGAATGGAATCACAGGCTCCCGGCCGTCGCTTGCCCGAAAATCTTTGGTTTCGATTCCCAGCGAAATTTCAGCCGGCAGTTGACAGCGACCCGTTTGTGATTGCGCTGCTGCTGCTTGCCATGCAACGCGGCGAAGATATCGAAGTGCGGGGGTCCCTTTCGCGCAGTTTCTTCAGCGGACTGAATCGCTATCAACAGGTCTTTCACGGCTGGTTTCCGGAGCGCTTCAAGTGTGTCGAGATCCGTCCCATGAGCCTCCGCGAAGAAAGCACACGGCAAACGTCAGGCCGTGGAGTTGCATTTTCCGGTGGCGTCGATTCCTTCTACAGCTTTCTGACGCTGCGGGAAACTCTTACCCACACCATCTTCATGTCGGGTTTCGACATGCCATGTAATCTCATCCAGTCGATCGGCGAGTTAACCCGGTCGTACTCCGCTCTGATGCAGGAGTTCGGAATCCATTTCATTACCGGAAGCACGAACGTTCGAACATTCGTCAATTCCGTGGAATGGACCAACGCGCATGGACCGGCGTTGATGGCAACGGCCCTGTTCTTCAAACCGTACTTTGGGGAATTCTACATTCCATCCAGTTACACCGATGGCGGCTATCCACAATGGGGCAGCCATCCCGAGCTGGACCCGCTGCTTTCCAGCCCCTCCCTACGTTTTGTGCATCATGGCAGCGCACTCAACCGGGTGCGGAAGCTTCAGTTCATTTCTCGCTATCCGGCGAGCTACGATCGCCTGCGGGTTTGCTGGATTCAGGACATCGGTTTGAAGAACTGTGGGCGTTGCGAGAAGTGCATTCGCACCCAAATTGCTCTCGGCATTATTGAAATGCTTCCAAATTACACAACGTTCGATTCTGCTGCTTTGAATCATTCCCATATTCGCAGGCTGCGTCATCGCACTCACCAAAGCCGCATTTTTGCGCGTGAGTTAATGAAGGAAGCATTCAGCCGCGGCAAGCTTTCAATCTGCGCCAGTCTGGCTTATTCACTGTTGCGGCGTGAGCTGTTCTATCGCACGCGAGCCAGCGCGATGTAGGCGCGGTCTATGAAGCAGTGAAAAAAATAGCGATCGCTGGGGGAGTGACAATTGCCCTCCTGACTCAGGAGGGCAATTGTCACTCCCCCAGCGGTCCATAGGCCGCCCTACAATGGGAATTCGGGAGTATGATTCCTGCCGGAGGCAAACCTATGAATCGCATCGCTTACTTCCTATTGTTCGCCGGTCTCGCGCTGGGCATATCACTCGCTGTAGCCGGTGCACAATCGGGAAATTGTGCGCCATCTGGGGGCCTGAATTTCATTTGCGGTTTGCAGGCTCCCGAAGATCTGGTGCTGGTGCCGAACACGCGGTGGCTAATTGCCAGTGGAATGATGCCGGGCAGCGGACTGCATCTAATCGACACGCAGGCAAAGACGGCCCGCAATCTTTTTGCTGCCGGCGCCGCTCCCACCAATCCCGACAAGGTGAAATTTGGCTCATGCCCAGGCCCTCTCGATGCAAAACAGGCAAACCTCCACGGCCTCAGCCTGCGTCAGGCTCAAACCGGTCACTACACGTTGTATGCGACAAATCATGGAGGCCGCGAGTCCATCGAAGTGTTCGACGTGGATGCACGCAACACAACACCTGCAGCGACATGGACTGGCTGCGTTCTTATGCCCAACAACTGGGCGGCAAACAGCGTCGCGGTATTTGGCGACGGTGCGATTGTCGCAACCGTGCTGGTACTACCCGGGAAGACTTTTCAGGATGTGTGGGCCGGACGCAATACCGGGGTCGTTGTGATGTGGACTCCAGGATCTAAAGACTTCAAGACGCTTGCCGGAACTGAATTGCCGGGAAACAACGGCATCGAAACTTCGGCCGACGGCCGCGAGTTCTATGTCGTATCTACCGGATTGAAGCGTGTTGTCGCCTATTCCCGCGCGGATCCGTCCAAACCGTTACGCTTTGCTCAGCTGAAGGAATTCGGCCCGGACAATGTCCGCTTTGTCGGCGACAAGCTGTATACGGCGGGCATCATCGACAACGAAGCGGCCTGCGGCGGAGCTCCAAAATCGCCGGAGGATATTCAATGCCCGCGCGGCTGGGTCGTCGATGCCATCGATCCTAAAACAATGGCCGTCAGTGAAGTCGCGCGCGGCCCGCGCGCCGCGCCATATACCGGAACGGCGACGGCAATTCCGGTCGGCGGCAATCTGTGGTTGAGTTCGTTTAACGTGGATCGTATCGCCTATCGCGCAATAAAGTAGCGGCCAACCGGTTCACCAACCCGTTCCGGCAATCTCACAGGCGTGACAGCAAGCCTGCCAGAAGTGCCGCGCGCTTTGGAATCGAGGCAACATCCACATATTCGTCGACGCCGTGGGCGTTGTCCCCAATCGGGCCGAGCCCGTCCAGTGTGGGAATGCCAAGCGCAGAGGTGAAGTTTCCATCCGAAGCGCCGCCGGTCGCGCCTTCCTGAATATCCAGCCCGAGTTCGGCGCCGACGGCGCGCGCCAGCCGAAATAGTTCTACCGTGCCCGCAGTCCGCTCCATTGGAGGGCGATTCATACCGCCACGAACTTCCAGCCTTGCGCCCGCCACTTGTGGCTGCAACGATTGCAATGCCTTTACGGTTCGCGATGCTTCGTCCATCGTCGAAACGCGCACATCGACTTCAATCGCAGCTTCGGCGGGCACCACATTCGAGCGCGTCCCACCATGAATCAATGTTGTCGTCAACATCGTGCCGCGTTGAATATCGCTCAATCTGTGGATCGATAGAATTTGTCTGGCAATTTCTTCAATGGCGTTAATGCCCTTCGCCGGATCCACTCCGGCATGTGCCGCCTTGCCCACCGCTTTAACTGTGAAATTGCCGGTACCTTTGCGCCCTGTCTTCAAAACACCGCCTGGCAACGACGGTTCCACCACCAGAACCGCGCGTGACGCGGACGCTTCAGTTTCAACGAGCGCCCGCGATGTTCTGCTGCCCATTTCTTCATCGCTGGTGAGCAGAACCGTGACCGGACGACGCAATGTTCCTTCTGCTCTCAGCAGCGCGCGCAACGCCATCCACATGAGTAAAATTCCCGACTTCATATCGAATACGCCGGGGCCCGTCGCCCTCCCGTTCTCAATTCGGAACGGACGCTGCGCTGCCGTACCGGCGCCAAATACCGTGTCGGTGTGACCCAACAACAAGATTTTTTCGGGAGCGTTGCCGGCGAAACGTATGCGCAAGTGGTCGCCAAAGCGCTCGACCGGCACGTAGTCGACTGCTCCGCCGATTTCCTGAAAATGTGCGCCGGCAAATCCGGCAAAGCGATCCACCAGCGTTTTTTCCGTGCTCGGGGAATCCATATTCACCATTTGTTCAAGCAACTGGAGACCGGCGGGCAGCGACTGCTGCAGGTGCGACAAAAGCTGACTCATGGGTCTAGTCTATAATTTCGGGCGATGAATGTGGCCATTCTCGGGACGCGCGGGATTCCGGCAAATTACGGAGGCTTTGAAACGTTTGCCGAAGAACTCTCTTCGCGTTTGGTGGAACGCGGCCATCGCGTGACCGTCTACTGCCGTTCGAATAACGTCCAATTTCCAGGTTCAAAATATAAGGGCGTGGATCTTGTGATATTGCCGACTATCGGCACCAAACATTTCGACACCGTCTTTCACACATTTCTGTCCGTCTTTCACGCCATCCCGCGCCGCTTCGATGCCATTCTGATCTGCAATGCGGCGAATGCGATTTTTGCCCTTGTGCCGAGACTCACATTCACACCCGTTGCCATCAATGTGGACGGGCTTGAACGCAAACGCAAGAAATGGGGAGTCGCAGGCCGCACTTACTATCAGATGTCGGAGTGGCTCTGCACCTGGATTCCGAACGTCATCGTGACGGACGCAGCAGTCATTCGCGAATACTATAAGGCGCGCTACGATGCCGCTTCCGTCATGATTGCATACGGCACACGCTGTGGGCGCGAAGAGTCCACAGCCGTATTGCAACGATTGAACGTTCTGCCGCGCAACTACGTGCTGTACGTCAGCCGCCTCGAACCGGAAAATAATGCTCACCTCGTGATTGAAGCCTACTCGGCAGTGAAGACCGATATGCTCCTGCTTATTGTCGGCGATGCGCCTTACGCGCAGGAATACATTGCCCGCCTGAAAAGCACTTCCGATTCCCGTGTCCGCTTTACTGGTGGGATATATGGCGAAGGTTATCGGGAATTACAATCGCATGCCGCGATATACGTTCAGGCGACCGAAGTGGGAGGCACCCACCCGGCACTGGTAGAGGCCATGGGCGCCGGAAATTGCGTCATCGCTTATGACACGCCGGAAAATCGCGAGGTCGTCGGAGACAGTGGCTTGTTGTTCCACAACACACAGGAACTGACTCAGCAGCTGCAACGATTGATTAATGATCCCTCCGCCGTCAGCCAGTTTCGCCAAAAAGCGCAGGAGCGCGCCAGGGCGCTGTATTCCTGGGACGCCATTACCTCGCAATATGAAAAATTGTTCATGGATATGATGCACTCCAGCTAAAGTACCTTTTGGACTAAAACCATGAAACTACTTGTCACCGGCGGCGCCGGTTTTATTGGCTCCAGTTTTGTTCGCTACGTTTTGCGCACCCAGCCGGGCGCTGAAATCGTCAACTACGATCTGCTGACCTACGCGGGGAATTTGCGCAATCTGGATGAAGTGGCTGAAGATCGCCGCTACACCTTCGTGCGCGGTGACATCGCCGACAACGATGCTGTGCGCGCGCTGTTTGAGACATTTCAGTTTGATGCAGTCGTCAACTTTGCGGCGGAAACGCATGTCGATCGTTCGATCATGGACTCATCGCCCTTCGTCCGCAGCAACGTGGTCGGCACGCAGTGCCTGCTGGACAACGCGCGGCATTTCAAAGTCTCTCGGTACGTGCAGATTTCCACCGATGAAGTCTATGGCAGCCTGGGCCCGACCGGCGCTTTTCGGGAAGACACGCCGATCGATCCCAGCAGTCCATACTCTGCCAGCAAAGCCGGCGCCGATATGCTGGTACTGAGCTATTTCCGTACGCACAAATTCCCGGTGGTGATCACCCGATGCACCAATAACTACGGCCCTTTTCAGTTTCCCGAAAAACTGATCCCGGTTTTGATCAGCAACGCCATGAATGACCGCCCACTGCCGATTTATGGTGACGGCATGAACATTCGCGAATGGATCTTCGCCGACGAGCATTCACGCGCCGTTTGGCTTGCGCTGACGCGCGGCCGCGAGGGCGAGGTTTACAACGTCGGCAGCGGACAGGAAAAGACCAACCTCGAAGTCGTGCGGGCCGTATTGAAATTGTTGGGCAAGCCGGAATCGTTGATTAATTTTGTAAAAGATCGGCCGGGTCATGATCGGCGCTATGCGATGGATTGCTCGAAAATCCAGCGTGAGTGGGGCTGGACCAGCGAAATGGAATTCTCGGACGGACTGGCCCAAACCATCCATTGGTATAAATCGAATCAGGATTGGATGAATGAAATTCGCGATGCGTCGTATCTGTCCTATTACGATCGCATGTACACCCATCGCGACGCGACATTGTCGCGGCTCCATTCATGATTCCATGCGATCTTTGCGGCAGCGCTAACCCTCAAACTATTCTGATCTCTTCGCAACTCGACGGACCGTTGGTTCAATGCCGCAACTGCGGCCTCCGCTATGTGGGCATTCGTCATTCGCAGCTGACCTTCGGCTCAGGCGATGCTTCGGGTTCGGATATCGCCCAGCGTGTCGAAGCCGCCAATCTTCATATCCGGCATCTTCGGCTCGAAGAAGAACAGCGGCTGGCGTTACTCAATGCCCGCTGGCGCCTGAACCTTATTCAACAGTTCCGCACCTCCGGCCGACTGCTGGAAGTTGGCTGCGCCCGCGGCGATTTTCTGCGCGTCGCCCGTGAAGCATTTGAAGTCAGCGGCGTCGAGCCCAATCCCAACCTGGCGGAAAGCGCCATCGGCGTGGCGCCGATTCATCGCGATGTCATCGAAACGTTGCCGTGGCGCGATTTCGATATCGTTGCCAGTTTTCACGTCATTGAACATGTCGATTCGCCCCGGCGGTTTGTCGCGGCTATGGCAGAACGTCTGAAGCCCGGCGGGCTCCTGGTGCTGGAGACCCCGGATATTGATTCACTGCCGTTTCGTTTGATGAAGGCGCGGTGGCGGCAGTTTATTCCCGAGCATTATTTTTTCTTTGACCGTTCGACCATGACTAAATTGCTGACGGACGCGGGATTTCGTATTGAACAAATCACCCATATCGGCAAACACGCCAGCGCGGCGCTGGTCTTCAATCGATTATCACGATACTTTCGGCCATTGCGGCATGCGGAAAATCTGGCAACGCGTTTAGGGATATCCCGCTGGACGATGCGCGTCAATCCCGGCGACATCATGCTCGCGTTTGCCGTGCGGCAGTAAGGATTGTGCGTTTTTTTTTAAGGAGCTGTGAAAAATTAGCGGATTGCCAGGGGAGTGTCCATTGCCCGCCGCGACTCAGGAGGGCAGCGGCATCGAACGTTTTATCCGATGCCGCGGGGGGTGGTTCCCATGCCGTCTCTGGTCGTCCCATCCCCTTCAGCAATCTGGAATCGCCAATCGCCAATTTGGAATATCGATCTCAAATGTCCTTATCGCTATCGATAGAAATATTTCTAATCGATATTCCAAATCGGCGATTGGCGATTGCAGATTGCTTATGCGCACTCGGAGTTTGGTTCAACTTGGTTGTGGTGGGAACCACCCCTCGCGTCATAGCGCTTGCCGCGCTATGACGTTGCCCTCCTGACTCAGGAGGGCAATGGTCACTCCTTCAGCAATCTGCCATTTTTTTCACAGCTCCACACGGGAAGCGCAAGTATCAAACCCGCAGAATTGGCAGTACAATCGCGCTCGCGTGGATATCGCTGTCGGCATCGTCAACTGGAATTCGGGAAAAGCATTGAAAGCCTGCCTGGACTCGCTGCTTGCGGCACAAGATACCGTCGAAATTGCAGTGGTCGACAATGCGTCGACCGACGATTCGCTGAATCGTGCGTTGGGTTTTGCTGGAACAGTTCAGATCATGTGTAACGATTCCAACTGCGGTTTTGCCGGTGGCGTCAATCAGCTCATGGCCGCAACTCACGCGCCGTTCGTATTGATACTGAATCCCGATTTGACCGTGGAGCCGGGCGCCATTTCACGTTTGCACCGATTTCTCGCGTCGCATACTCGGGCCGGTGCGATCGGTGGATATGTGGGCGCTGGCTATCTGCCGCGCCGGCTGCCAACCATGCTTTCCCTGATGCGTGAGAACCTGGGTATGAGGCGGAGGAATGGAGAACCTGAATTCGCGGATCCCCACCTTGTGGAGCAGCCCGCTGCTTCGGCTTTGATGATTCGGCGTTCGGCATTCGACGAGGTGGGTGGATTTGACATTCAGTTTCAGCCCGCCTGGTATGAGGATGTGGATTTTTGCCGCAAGCTGAAGGCGGCGCGTTGGGAAGTCTATTTCGATCCGGCGGCACGATTCCATCATGAAGGCGGATATAGCGCTAAAACCCTGGGCACAGCAGCCTTCCTGACGGCCTATTATCGCAATCAGCTGCGCTATGTGCGAAAACACATGAGCAGCGCGGCATTGATTGGAGTGCGCGCTTCCGTAGCCGTCGGAATGATTGCACGCAGCATCGTGGCGCCCGGCAGCGCCGGAGCCTGCCTGACCGTGCTGGCAGGCGCGTTGGGTAAATGGTAAGGGTTGCGGTCAACATAGTGACGTTCAACAGTGCGATCGACATTGTTGGATGTCTGGACAGCCTTCAAAAGCAGACGTTTCGCGACTTTCGCATACATGTGCTCGACAATGACTCGAGCGACGACACGATTCCGCGATTATCCGCCTACGATCTGGATCTTGTCCGATCGACGCGCAACTGCGGTTTTGCCAAGGGGCACAACGATCTGATTCGATCCTTTGCCGCGGAATACGCACTGATTCTGAATCCCGATACCGTTTTGAAGCCGGACTTTCTTGCAAAGCTTGTGGCCGGGCTCGAGCATCGTCCGGATGCCGCATCGGCATCCGGCAAATTGCTGCGCTTTGACGGCAAGACCATCGATTCCACCGGCATCATCTGGCTCCGCAATCAACGTCACGTGGACCGCGGCGCCGGCGAGCCGGACCTGGGGCAGTTCGATGAGTCTGGCGAGATTTTTGGACCCAGCGGCGCGGCCGCGCTTTATCGAGTATCGGCGCTGTATCAAACCGCTTTGGATGGACAGTTTTTCGACGAGGATTTTTTTGCCTATCGGGAGGACGCGGATCTCGCATGGCGCTTGCAATTGATGGGCTGGAAATCGATTTACGTCGCCGGCGCAGTAGCATTGCACCGCCGTCGCGTCACTCCGGAACGGCGTTCGCAGTTGGCGAATATCATCAACTATCATGGAGTGAAGAATCGCTTTCTGCTGCGGCTGAACAACATGACCGGCAGTCTTTATCGGCGGAATTTCTGGCCCATCACCATACGCGATGTCGGAGTGATCGGCTACGTGCTGGTACGGGAATGGAGTTCGATCCCGGCTCTGATATACATCCTGCGGGAGTTTCCCCGGCTGTGGAGGAAACGGCAATTCATCCAGTCGCGGCGAAAAATTAGCGGGCCTGATCTGGAGCGCTGGTTCTAAAATGGAGGCAGGGAGAAGCTATGGCAGACCGGATCGATAGTCTGATTTACGGTAATCATCCCATCCCGAAAAAACAACGGCCACTCCAGCAGCGCATCCTGATCGTCGTCGCAATCGTTGTTGCGGTTATCGCCGGCGCAATCGGGACGTACAACTTCATCAACTATCGCGAGGAACGAAGCATGTCCCGCTTTCTTGCCGCGGTGCGCGCGGGTGAATACAAAAAAGCCTATTCCAGCTGGGATCTCCAGGACGCTCACTACACGATGAAGGATTTTATGGATGATTGGGGCAGGAACGGATACTACGGAAAGGCTCTGGCGACGGCGAAAATTTCCGATTCCAACTCTATCCGGACGGCGGTGATTGTTTACGTCAGGTTTGAAGGCTTCAAAACGCCGATTGCATTTCTGGTGGACAAGCAAACCCTGAAAATCAGTTACTCAGGCACCAACAAATACGTCAAAACGCAAAAGTCCGTGTCGTGATGAGGAGTTTGGCGACAGCGGTCTTTTCATTCTCATTTTTCCTGCTGGCCGGCGCGACAACCGACGTGACCGTTGTGAATCTTCCATTGCGAGGCGCTGTATCGTTGCCCATGACGCCATCGGGAAAGGCCGATGTCGAGCGCAGCGGAACAATGACGCAGATCCACATCGAAATCGACAAACTGCAGACCGCGTCGAAACTGCTGCCGGCGATGAACGCATATGTGGCATGGGCGGTATCGCCAGAGGGAAGCGTTGAGAATATCGGCGAAGTCGGCGTGATGGATGGAAAAGGCCGTTTGGATACGGCATCCAGATTCGATCAGCTGGGCATTCTGATCACGGCCGAACCGCATTACATGGTGGATCGTCCGAATGCCATCATCGCCTTCAGCAGTCAGGGGCCGAAATCAGAAACAATCCGTCGTTCCACGGTGAAAGTGGAAATTGGGACATACGATTATTCGAAGTTGCAGCCTGTCGCCGGCAATGTTCCTGCCGTTGTCGCGCAAGCCCGTGCCGCATTGCAGGTGGCGCAGGGGATTCAGGCCGACCGCATCGCCGAAGCCGAGTATCGGCTGGCGCGCGTCGCGATGGGAACGGTAGACGAAATGGTATCGCGCACGGCTCCGCCGGAAATTTTCCAGCCGCTGGCGAATGAAGCGATTCGCCGTGCGCAACGTGCGTTTATCGCAGCGCGCGATTCGCGCGCCCGATAGGGCGAAGCAAGGAATGGTGGTAGTCAAAAGATACAATTTGTTGACCAACACCACTATTCCTTGCTTCGCCCTGTCGGGCTCGCGTTCGCTCCGCTCTCGCCCGTCTGTGCGGCGCTAATGTTGCTTCGCGGCATTTTATCGTGCGCACAGCCACCCCTCCTCTGCTGACGAGGGGACTGTCCCCTTTTTCCCTTGCCCGCAAAGCCTACATAGGGACCCGTCCCCGCATCACGGCGCCATAGAAAGCTTCAATTTGCGGCACCACCGTCCGAATATCAAACTGCGTCTCCACCCGGCGGCGTGCGCCGGCAATGATCTCATCTCGTTTTCGCGGATCGCTCACCAGCGCTCGAATCGCTCCTGCCAGTTCTACGGGATTCTTCGGCGACACAAGTATCCCGCTTTTGCCGCTTTCAATAATTTCTCTCGGGCCTCCCGCTGCAGTGGAAATCACCGGAGCGCCGGACGCCATCGCCTCCAACAGCACAATGCCGAACGGCTCTTCCCAGGATGGGACCAATAGAATATCGATCCTGGAGTAGAAATCCTGAAACTCCACGAAGCCCGCGAATTCAACCGCGAGACCTGCACTTCGTTCCCGCAGCTGCGCGATATACTCCTCTTTTCCCTTTCCCGCGATAATGAGCCGATAGCCATCGCCAAGCTGTCGCAGCGCAGCAATGGCGTCTTCATGCCCCTTGTGCGCTGAAATCTGTCCGAGCAATCCGAGCGTGACCGGAGCATGCAGTGCATGAGGCCGATGCTCAAACTTTTCCAGATCCACCCAGTTGGGAATTACCGCAGACCGCCTGGGACGAAGCGGCGCCAGCGCATGGAGCATCTGCTCTGTCGGCGCGATCCAGCCATCGACTCGCCGATACAACGGATTTCTGCGCACGGGATAGAGCAAGTGGCGCGTCAGGATCAGTTTTACAGGCAGCCGCAATGTTGCCGCGGCAACCACCGTATAGTCTCGTGCGACGTGAGCGTGAACGATGTCGAAGGGGACTTCCTTCAGATAGCGCCGAAGTTGTCGGACAGTCGCCAAATCCGCGGAATTCCGAAATGGAAAATGAACGCTGGGGAGTACCGCTCCGCCACGCCGTCCGGCGACAACGACTTCATGCCCGCGCCCACGCAGCGCATTTACCAAATCGAGGACGTGCGTCTCACCGCCGCCGAGGACCGTGGCAGAGTTAACCTGCAGAATCCGCATTGCGGGAATCGAAATCGGCGAGTAACTCCGCGGGACTCACTGTTGCCGTACCTACTTTGCCCACTGCAATTCCGGCAGCGTGGTTGGCCAGAATCGCGGCCTCCTCAATTCGCGCACCGCCGGCGCCCGCAAGTGCGAGCATCGCGATCAGCGTGTCGCCAGCCCCGGTGACGTCATAAACTTCGCGGGCGACCGTCGGAAAGTGATGAAACTTATCATGATCGAACAGCGCCATTCCGGCTTCGCCGCGGCTGATGAGCGCGTATGGACAGTCGAATTTTTGCAGCAGGAGGCGGCCCGCTTCTTCCAGCTGACAATCGTTTTCAATCGTTATTCCCGTCAGGAGTTCCGCTTCCCGCTGATTCGGTTTGATCAGAGTGATGGGACGGTAGTAGTCGGCGTGCGGCACCTTGGGATCCAGGTAAACGGGAACGCCGGCAACACGGGCTGCCGGCAAAATCTGCGACAGTAAATTGCGGCTCGCCACACCTTTGTCGTAATCGGATACCACAATAGCGCTGACTTTGGGGAGCCACGCATGAAACGCCGCAGCCAGCCGGGCGGTGCATTCGTCTGTCAACGGTGCGCGGCTTTCGCGATCGGCGCGAACGATTTGCTGATTATGGGCGACAACGCGGGTCTTCACTGTAGTCGGCCGCTGGTCGGGAATCAGCGCGGATCCTTCGATGCTCATCTCACGAACCAGCTCCTGGATGCGGGCGGCCCCGGCGTCCATACCGATCACTCCCAAAAGTACGGGCACGCCGCCCAGTGCGCGAATGTTGGCGGCGGCGTTGCCGGCGCCGCCGAGAATGTAGGATTCTCTGCGCACATCGACCACGGGAACGGGCGCTTCGGGCGAGATCCGGCGAACGGTGCCCCAAATGAACTCGTCGAGCATCACATCGCCGACAACGAGAACGCGCTTTTCGGCGATGGTGGAGAGCAGCGATTTCACACGCTCGCGGCTCAGAGTCGGATTCATTTCATCAGCTCCTTTGCGGCCCCGGTCACCTGATCCACGGTTACGGATTCGATGCAGAGCGGCGTTTCAGCAACCAGGCAACGATAGCCCGGGCACGGATTGCACTCAAACGGATTTTGGACAACACGGCTGGGAACCCGCCAGGGATGCCAGGCTTGCGAGTCTGACGAACCCCAGGGCACAACGACAGGCGTACCGACGGCTGCAGCGAGATGCATGGGCCCGGAATCGTTGCCGATGTAGAGACGCGCCGCACGAATCAACTCCGCCAGCTCCGGAATAGTCAGGCCGAGCAGAATAGTTGCATTGGGAACGTTGCGGGCAACTTCTGAAACCACGGAATCTTCACTGGGACCGCCTGTGATCACAACGGTAAGACCTTCTTCCTGCAATGCCCGTGCAGCTGCGGCGAAGCGTGTCGCGGCCCAGCGTTTGGTCGCCAGTAAGGCGCCGGGATGAATCACCACATATTCCCGCTGCCGCATAACGTGTTTCATTTTTTCCGCTTCGTTCGGGTGCTCCGTATAGTGCGGTGCCGGCGCGGGGTCCGTGCGGCGCAGGCCGAGAGTGCGAAACGCCGCCATTGTGGCGTCCACACTGTGCGTGTGCGGCGCCACAGAAGGAACCACGCCGCTGTACAGCCAGCGGTACTGATGTTTTTCACCGCCGACCCGCGGGCCCCAGGCGAGCAGGGAATAGAGAAGACTGGTGGGGCCGCCATGTAAATTAATGATGAGATGAAAGCGGCGGAGGAGCAGTTTGAACGCGGACGCTTTGTTCTGAATCGCGATCACTTCCGCGAAATCCGCGTTGCCGTCGTAACAGGCCTCAAATTTGGATTCGACGGCGACGGATATACGAAAATCCGGGAACTCTTCCTTGAGTGCGCGAACCGAAGCGGTTAAGAGAAGGCAGTCGCCCATCGAGCGGAGGCGGATCAGAAGAATGCGGGCGTCGGGCGGCAGTCGCCGGAAGATGTCGTTAATCTTCAATCGTCGCTTCGCTGACCATCATGACAGGAATTTCGTCGCGAATCGGATAGACGCGATGGCATTTCCCGCATTTCAGACCCTGTTCATTGGGAGTCAGCGAAACCTTCTCCTTGCAAACCGGGCAAACGAGATATTCCAGCAACATCGGATTCACGGCCATGGCGAAGAAAATGGTATCACGGGGAAAACGCAAAACCCCTTGCCGATTTGCAGTCGGCAAGGGGTCTAGCGGGAGGGGGTACTCCAGGGGGAACGTCTTGGCTACACCGAACCGAGCTTGGCCTGCAGATCCTGGAACAGGTTCTGCAGAATGATCTGGTCGTAACCGTTGAACTGGGCTTTCAGTCCCTTTCGCGGGTCCACATTGGTGACCTCGCCGGCAACCTGCAGGCGAACCTTCGTGACGACGGGCTGTTCACCGGGTTTTCCGGACCCGGAGTTGTCTGTCACCAGTTTCACACTGACCTGAACCTTGTAATACCAGTCGGTTTGCAGGCGCACGATATCCGCTTTCGGAATTGTTCGCAGATAACCGGATGAACGATCCATCGTCGCGATCTCGAAATTGTGTTCGAGCATCGTGTCCACCGCCGTTTGCCACACACGGTCGTATAGACCGCTGACATTCGCACGCACCGGCAGCTCCCGCCATACGGGCTCACCAAGCACCAATCTTTGCTGCAGCACCTTCGGCACGCCCGCTGCGGAAACGGTCGTGATCAACATCAGCCCGAGCAACACCGCAATTGTCAAACGTCTGGACACGATGAGCCTCCTTTTCGTGCAAAAAAGGCTTATCGGCCGCAGCACCGCTGGAGTTTAGGGAGATTTCTAGATGGTCCCCTTTCGTATGTGCGCCAATCATCAGTTTCGAGGCCGCCACTGCGGGCATCCGTTCCATCTGTTGCGCGACCTTGGTCGCCAATCCGCCGTATTTCTGAACTGTTGTCCTGGATATCGGGCTGTCTGCGACTGACACCACTCCAGAGTTCGACCAGTCCGGAAGTGGTCGTGTTCATTACGACAGGAACGCTATGATCAACATGTTCGGGCGCCCCGTCGGCTGCGAAATTATCGGAAAGGAGGTCCAGGGTGTTAATCCAGAAACGACTATTGGTATGGCCAATAGAGCTGTTTTTGGGAGCAGTGCTATTGGGTTTATATTTCTATTTCCTATCCGGCGCGATAACGGATCACGCGTTTCTCAGAGACATACTGTTTCTCGTAAGTGGTATTGCTCTGGTCTTTATGTGGGGTTCCGGTTACGTCCTTACGACGGCAATATTGGGTCTTTTGTGGCGTAGCGAAAAAATGTGGCTATATCCATCAATCGCGGCGATTCTTTTTGTGCTGCATGTGCAGTTCTTTGTAACAAATTGGGACTTAGGTAAAAAATCAGTTGTCGAAGCAAGGGGAGCTATCATCATGCTTGGCTGCACGCTCTTGGGGAACTGTGTCTTACGCAAGTGGCGGCTGAGCGACGCCAGGGGCCCAACCTTGAGATTTGGGCGAAGGATTCATGTGAGTGCGAGGGGCGTGCTACCAAGAGTAAACAACGGGACTCCGAATAAATTGGCGTCATACCGTTTGAGCCAAGCTGAGAGCCGCGACAAGCGTCGGATCGATCCCAGCCTTCCTTGGGCAAACTGGCATGCGTGCGACGCATGACCTGAAAGTTCATCAGCTCCGATGAACACCACTTGTACGAGATGCCGACTACTCGACAACTGACGAGCGTTCGCTAAATACTGGGGCGTTTCAGGAGATTTCCGAATACCTTTCATTCGCAGTGTCACGATCCGGCAGGCGAAACTCGAATTCGCCGCCTTACGCTTGCGCTTTGGCTGAAACTGGCTGAGCTTCATTGATCGTGAGATTTCGCGATTGACGTTACAACCTTGCCGAGGGACGTCTCCCCACGATGAACAATCCTCCGAACAAGATGCTGACAGTTAAAGTTGCGACTCCGATCCAGAAAACAAAGGAATCGACGCCTCCCGGGTTACCACTAACGAAACTTGTTGGAACTATTATTGCCAGCAGAAGGATTTGGGCACGCTGCCGGCTGTGGAGGCGTGCAGCAATCCACCCGGTGATCATTCCAATAACAAAGGTTAAACAGACGAAGATTCCAATGATGGCATAGGAGAACGTTGTGACCGCCGCGCTGTTCCACGAGGCTGTCTCAAATTCGCGATAGCTCTCCAGGATGCTTTTGAAGATGGACCCGGTGGAAGGAAGCAAGAGATACGAAAACACAATCCATCCAACCAACACGGATCGAAAGGTAAGCCACTTGTGGCCACGAACCTCGTCGAATGCGCTGACGATGACCGCGACTAGCGTTTGTTTCCAGTACCATGCCGCCGTCTTGCCTTGTTGATAGCGTTCGGAAAGGTCGCCCATTACTGCGTCGTTGTCGGAGCTGCATCCCAAATGTTTTAGAAGCCACGTCGGTAAGAATGGAGTACGTTTCATCATGCGTTCTCCTCTGCTGTAGATAGGCGGCCGGTAGTGACTCATTTCGAAACTTGGAGAGTGCGATAGTGCTGCCGGATTGTTTCGACGGCTAAGCCGACCAAAGCATAGATAGCGACATTTGCAAGAACGAGAGGCCAAAGTCCAACCGGGAGGTTCGGATACAAGACGGTTACCGCACCAGCAATCGGCTGAGTTAAGAGGGCAAAAGTGTATACAATCGAGGCAATCGGAGTGGCCTTGTCGGCATTTGTGAAATAGAACCCCCAGCCGACCGAAACGAGAAAACCCGCACTCGCCCACAGAACAATTCGGAATATTGCGCCATTTCTTATAAGTGTGTTGGCTATTGCGATCAACGTTTGCCGCCAGTACCAGATTGCACTCGGTCGAACCTGGTAACGCTCGCAGAGATCTCCAATAATCGCTTTATTGTCAGAATGGCAGCCAAACAGAAGAAGGATCCACGTAGCGAATTTCGGTGGTTCTCTGAACTTCACGTGTTGCCGCCTTGCAGTTTGGGCAGCCCCTTCCACATTCGCGTGAGGGTCTGTTGGGTCTCTTGAACAACTTTCAGGCCTTTGCCAGTAATCTTGAAATATTTCTTGGCGCGTCCGCCGCGCTCCGGAGTCGGTTCACCCACAGTCGAGGAGACGAAACCCCGATGCTGGAGGCGCTCAAGAGCAGCGTAGATACTGCCCAAAGCCACATCGTGCCCGCTGTGTTCTTCAATTTCCTGGGAGATGGGCACACCGTAGGCTTCGTCTCCCAAACGAATCAATGCCAGCAGAACCATCAACTCGAAATTACTTATTGCGTTCGGATTTGGCATTTGTTCTCCAATCGTGAAGAAATATGCCTGTCTTGTCAAGCTGTATATATGCCCAGTCCCGTGCTCTGTCAGTCAGTCGGTAGGGCGGGTAAACGGGGCTATATTGCTCCAGTTCAATGCCTCAGTGGAATAATCGCTGCCAGCCAACAGCATTTACGAATCCCAGTTGACGAGTAACCGGCATTTCGGAAAGTGGGCTTAGTTTATCGCGGTTGATGCGAGGCTCTGTTCCAGCAGGTTTACCGATTCCAGACGTTGCCCTAGATCCGAGATGGTGTAAACATCCAGATTGACCCCGAGCCCATGCCCCAGCTGATCCGCTACCAACTTCGGATCGATTCCTGCCTTCCGTGACAGGCTGGCGTGAGTGCGCCGCATGACTTGTAAGTTCACCCAGTCCAAATTGATCGCCTTGAGCTTCGGCTCAATGTCACGCCGCCAGAGGTTGTCGCGCCCGATGGGTGTCGTGAGCTTTTCTGAAGGGAAGACCCATGCCTCCAGATCGTCATGGAAGGATTTCTTCCGCCAAAGTTCGATCGCAGTCAGGGTATCGGGCGACAGTGCAGCCAGTCGCTTCGAGCGCGTCGTCTTGGGCCTGTCGATCTTACCGCGGTAAATACGCTGCTCAATAACGGCGTGGCCTTCCTTAATGTGCTTCCACTGCAGTCCAATGATTTCGCCCGGACGCATTCCGGCGAAAATGGCCAGCCGGACGACGACTTCCTCCCGGAGGTCCAGAATTTTGAGAGTCTGCTGAACCTGTTCGGCGTTCAGGACATTGCGGGTTCGAGGTCCGGGAACTCCCGGAGTGAATAGCGACTCGCCCGCATTGAGATCGACCAGACCGTCCTGGTGCGCGAACCGGAATATCGCGCGAAGGTCCCAGCGCAGGTGGTGAACGACACTGTGGGACAGCCCAGATTTGGTTTTCTTCTCCAAATACCGCTGGAGCATTTCACGGGTGATGTTCCGGATTTCGAGTTTTCCCAAGTCCCGGACCAAGTGATACTGGATTCGGTCTTCCTTGGTTTCCGCTGTCGACTCCTTCAACTTACGGCGGCAGTAGGGCAGGTACGCTTCGTCGATCAATTCCTTCAGCGTCCAGCGTCGCTCGACCGGCTTGACGGCTTCGACGTTCACAGGCTTGAGCAAATCCGCGAGGGCGGCCAAGGCGTCGCCTTTGGTCATGTCCGCGCATTTGCCCAGGGTCTTGCCCCGGCGGCTGCCACCGTCCCACCAAAAGCCCACCCACGCCCAATGCTTGCCGCACTTGCGCTTCTGCAGGCTGCCATTCTGGTAGCGGCGACGGCGTTCCTTCGGGGGTTTTCTATCGATTGTTGCGGACTTCAGCACGTCCAGACACTACCTCCGATCCGAGGACACTTCGAGGCTTTCCAGCCAGTGTTCGAGCGCAATTCGACGTACGAGAATTCTTCGGCCTAACGATAGGTGCGGGAGTGGAGGTAGACTCGACACTTTTCCGCCAATCACATTGCAGACATGCGCTTTCGAGCATCGCAGGATTCCAGCAACTTCCCGTAACGTGAGCACTTCCTGCATGGAGACTTCCTCCTGCGTTTCGTTATGAATGTCGATGCGATGGCCCATGGTCAGTTGATGAAAATTATTTTGTAGTCCGCGAATCGCTTCGGTACCTGCACCATGGCCCGTCCTAAAGCCATCACGAGAGCGACAACCCCGTCGATTCGATCCACCGCCGTCGAAGGGGCGGAAATAGCCACTGCACATCTGCGGCCCGCGGGTTAAGTCGCCTTGGAGGGTCGTTTCTTCCCGCCGAAGCGACAGCGGGTGGAGGGAGACTTCTTCTCAACACTGGAGCAATAGAGCAAGCGGACATTCTGCCGCTAGTAAACAGTGCAATGTATCAAAGTGGGCCAATTAATGTGCTTACGGGTGTGCATGGATATGCTAATGGAGCAATGAGGGCGGCGCCGCAGTTTTACTTGGAAGACCTTCAGAAACTCGGTAATCTTCCCAATGTAAACGTAATGGATATTTCGAAAATGAGTAAGGGTGCAATTCAAGGTGCTGTCCAAGGGCCAGGTACCACAATTGGCGCTTTTTGCAATAGTGCAGCCTGCTTGGCGCCATATAAGTAAACGCGGGAACTGACGGAAGATGACATACATTCCTGACTTGTCAGACTATGACTACCTGCCAAGATTTGCAAGGCGAGGGACCAAAGCTGTCGGATGGCTAGATGCGGGGAATCAATTTCGAAAAGACACAGTCAATAGTGCATTCTTGGATTGCCTCTGGGAATTTTGCAAGACTTCAGTGGCTTCAACTCGAGGAGTCCACTTGTGCCCTTTCTGTCAAAACCACAACGGCATTGAGTGTGAAAAAAATGGTGAAACTTTGTTGCTTGGGACTGCAGAGATCCGTGTGTTTTCGGAACAAGGTGAAATCTTTGCGGCTCCTACCCTAATTTATCATTACGTAGCAGTTCATCATTATTTGCCGCCTGAAGCGTTTGTGAACGCAGTTCTTCAGGGACCTCGACCACAAAGTCAGCGATACTTCGAGCTGCTGGAAAGCTTAGATCTGGAATTCGGTAACACTTCGTTTGGAGGACATCCTCTTGTGAATCCGGGTTAGTGGCAGGAATTTGTGACGTATCGTGTGCAAATCTGCTTACTTTCCGACGGGCCTTTTTGTCTGCTTTATCATCAATGGCCGGGCCACGAATGTAAACGACCAGTTGTACTTCTTTGATTTGGAAGAGCCGTTACGGGAAAGAGTTTATACTCCATTACTTCCGTTAAGCGCCGTTTCTGGGGTTTCGCTTAAATTCCTTAGCTTTCCGTGTTCGCAGTAGCCGCAGTAGTCCTTTATTATCAACTTACACGCATTTTCCCAAGCTGGACGTCACTAATCGACCCCAGCCTCAGATCTAATGTTAGGAAGTGGACTGCGACTTAGGGACGTATCACCTTCACCATGTAATACGTAAACGGTTTCGGAACTTCCTTGAACCAGTGCGGAGTGCCTGCGGGAATCACAATCACATCGCCTTTGGCAAGATGGTGAGTCACGCCGCCCTGAATGTCGGTGCCGAGATGTTGATCGGGGCCGCTGACCCGGCCGCCAATCATGGTGCCGCCGGTGATAAACGTAGCATCGCCTTCGAGGATGTAGAAGGTATCCGTTTCCTTATCGTGAACCTCGACTTGTCCGGCCTGCGTCCGCCGTCCAATTGAGATTTGATAGTCCGCGCCCCTGGTCAGGGAGCCGCCATTAGCGTTAGCGATGGCCATGGCAACTTTCTCATGGTCGACGTATGTCGCAGACCCAGCCGCCGGGGCCGTTTGGGAAGTTGTCGTCACCGCCGCGGCCAACAGAATTGAAACTGAGAGGCAAAGGAATTTCATAAGTCTCCTTATAATGAATCAATGATCACGACACTCACGACAGTCTGGGCTCCCCGAATTCTCGCAGTATTGAGAATCGTCGCTATCCTGAACTTCATGTCGCATGGCACTCAGAAGCTGTTGAATATCCCGGCGACAGTGCCGCCGCATCCATGGCCGGGGCTACTGCAGTTCGCCGGCTCTCTGGAAATCATCGGTGGAGCGTTCATCCTGATCGGCCTGTGGACGCGCCCGGTCGCATTTCTTTTGTGCGGTGAAATGGCCGTCGCTTATTTCAGAGCACATGCCTCACGTGGCTTCTGGCCCATCAACAACGGTGGTGAGATCACCGTTCTGTACTGCTTCTTCTTTCTTTATCTGGTATTCCAGGGTCCTGGCGCCTGGAGCGTCGACGCTATTCGCCGCAAGCCTCGGTGATACAAATCGACTCGAGCGTTCGGCCCACCGCCGGCACCGGCAGTCCCTGGGCGGCGAGCAGCTTGCGCAGCAGCGCGCCGGTTTCGGGATGCCCGATCGCCGACTGCACTCCCACACGTACCAGGCCGTCGGCATAATCCACCGGTTCCCACGTCTTAATGGCAAGCTTGCCGCCGCGATTATCGGTATTGCCGTAGTCTTTCACGTCTAATTTCGCGCCATGGTCCGCGAGAATTTGTACCACTTCGGTAGCGCCCTTGTGGGCGGCGCCATGCATCGCGGTGCGTCCGGTATCGGCCTGAATGTTCGGATCCAGCCCCAGATCGAGCAGCAGTTTTACCGCCTCCACAGTTTGTTCCCGCGACCATTCATACGTGATGCCTTCCACCCATCCGATGCCGGCCGCCACCTGCAACGCGGTGACATTCAGCGTCGTGGCAATTTTGGGATCCGCGCCATGCGCCAGCAGAAGCTTCATCAGTGCCAGATCGCCGGACTGCGAGGCGCGCAGAAATGCGGTGGCGCCGTTTTCGTCGAGCCATTGATTGGTAAAGACAGTGCGCGTCTCCGTGCTGTCCTTCACACGCGCGTTGACGTTCGCACCTTTATCGATCAGCAGCTTGATGAAATCCAGATGATCCATGTCGCCTTTGCGCACCGGATAATCGCCGGATTCAATGTTGCGATTATCGGTAGCAATGTAGAGCGGCACCCAACCGCCTTTATTGGCAAGATTCGGATCGGCGCCATGATCGAGCAGATATGCGCCCAGCTTGTAATAACGATTCTGTGTCGCAACCAGCAAAGGACTCCAGCCATAGCCTGTCACGCCGTTCACGTCGGCGCCGGCGTCTAGCAGTACTTTGACGGAATCCAGATCGCCCGAGCGCGCCGCGTAAACCAGCGGTGTCAGGCTTCCACCGTCTTTCGCATTGCCACCACCCCGGCCGCCACCGCCAACTCCGGCAAGGGCAGCTGCGGCATCATCCGGATTCTGATCGGCGCCGGCATCGGCAGCTGCGTTAGCTGCGGCTGCGCCGGCCTGACCGCCTGCATTCCCGTTCCCGCCACGTCCGCCGCCGCGTCCACCCGCATTGCCGCCACGTCCACCGCCGCGCTGAGTTCCGGGAGCAGCCGGAGCGGCGCCATCGGCGCCGTTGGCAACAGTGCGCAGCGTCCCCAAGTCCGGAGCCGCTTGTCCCGCCGCCAGCGCGGCGCCTTGTGCGGCGACCTGCCGCCGCGGATCGCCAGACTTGCCAAGGGCCGGACCACGTCCGCGTTCGGCTGCATCGGATCTCGCCTTGATGTCGGCGCCACGCTGAATCAGCAATTGAATTGCGGCTGCATGGCCTTCGTCCGCTGCCCACATCAGTGCCGTTGTTCCGCGCAAGGCTTCTTTCGCATTCACATCCGCGCCACGGTCCAGCAATACTTTAATCGCTTCAACATTTCCCGTGCGGGCCGCTTCCATCAACACTGTCCGGCCTTGCGGCAGCGGATCATTGGGATTGGCGCCGGCCGCGATCAGCGCGGAAATCATCGCCGCATCGCCGTTGACGCTGGCCAGCCAAAGCGGTGTCGAGCCTTCCCGGTTCGCCACTTTTACTTTGGCGCCGGCACGCACCAACATATCGAGCATCTCTTTGTCGCCGCGATAGGCCGCCCAGTGCACCGCTGTCGCACCATCAGCCTGCGGCGTATTCACGTCCGCCTTTTGACCGATCAAGGTGCGCAGTGCGGCTTTGTCACCATTCATTGCCGCGTCGGCAACCTCGCTGCGGCCCGCGCGAAGCGGCGCGCCGGTGCTGACAAAGGCCAACAACATTGCAGCGGCGGGGATAAGAATCTTGACGAAGTGTCTCACAGGTTTTCGAGCCTCCCGGTGCTGTCGCCGATGCTTTCCTGGTGGATATCGAATTTGTCCAACACGCTCAGCAGCAGATTTCCTGTTGGAACAGTCTTGGAGGGATATGCCAAATGCCGGCCGCCCTGCATTTTCCCGTTGGCGCCGCCGATCAGCACGTGCGGCACGTCGTAGTGCAGATGCTGATTGGAATTTCCCATGTTGGAACCGTAGAGAATCAGCGATTGATCGAGCAGCGTACTATCGCCGTCGCGCGTATTCGCCAGCTTTGAGGCGAGGTGCGCCACCATCTTGATATGGTATTGATTGATCTTCGAGAGATCCGCGATGCGCCGGGGATCCTCCCCATGATGCGACACGCCGTGGAAACTGGCTGTCGGCGCTTCGCATTCCGGATACGTTCGGCCGGTCAGATCGCGTGCGAACAACAGCGTGCCGACGCGCGTGATATCCGCTTCGAAGGCCAAAGCCAGCAAATCGAATTGAAGCTTGATGTGTTCATCGAAGGTCTGGGGCACGCCAACGGGAACCGGCATGTCGGTTGGCGCCACCGTGGACGCCTTCATTGCGATTTGCAGCCGGCGCTCGATCTCACGCACGTCCGTGGTGTATTGATCGAGGCGATGACGATCCTCGCTGCTGAAATCCTTACTCATACGCGACAGGCTGCCCGTGATCGAATCCAGAATGCTGCGATCGCGCGAGCGGCGGTAGGCGCGCTCCTCCGCGGTGCTGCCGTCGCCGAACATGCGTTCGAAAACAATCTGGGGATTCAGTTCCATCGGCAACGGGTTTGTCGGTGTTGCCCATGAAATGGTGTTGGTGTACGTGCAACTGTAACCTTCGCCGCAGTTACTGGAATTGGCGCCGGGATCTTCCACTGCCAGTTGCATCGACGGCATCAGGTTTTCCTGGCCGATTTTCTGCGCGATGATCTGATCGATGGTCGTGCCGGCTCTCACATCGGCGCCGGCGGTTTTTTTCGGTTTGTCGGCACACAGGAATGCCGCAGCCACCCAGTGATCGGCGCCGGTAACGCCAGGAGGCGGTTCGGCAGAGCGGGAATGCAGTCCGCTCAGGATCGTCACGTGTTCGCGCAACGGCTCCAGCGGCTTGAAGTTGAAGGGAAAGTCAAAACCGGTACCTTCTTTGTTCGGCACCCAATAACCCGGCGCCATGCCGTGCGGCACGAACAGGCCAACGAAGCGAGGCTTGCCTTTGGCCGCAGTTTGCGCCATCGCCGTCGCGGCCGGCAGCATCGCATCCAGCAACGGCAATGCGAGAGCGGCGCCCGCGCCGCGCAGGATGGTTCGTCTGGAGATGTGTTTCCTGGTGATGAACATGATTAATTTCCCCTCTTGTCGGCAATCTTTACATCCGCCTTCGCCACGCTCTTCGAGTTCATTTGGAAGGCCGGGCTTTTGACGATGCCGAGAATAATGGAAGAAAACTTGTACTTGCCGGGTGCGGCATCGCGCACAATCGAACGGACCAGCGGCATATCCGTATATTCCATGCCGCGGCCGAGTGCGTAGGTCAGCATTTTTTCCGTGACCACACGTTCGAACTGATCGGAGTAGCGAACGAGGTATTCGCGCAGGCTGGCAATCCCATTGATTTTGGTGCCGTCCACCAATTCGCCCGACACATCGATCGGAGTGCCTTCGTCGATCGTGCGCCAGGCGGCGACGGCGTCAAAGTTTTCCATTGCCAGGCCAATGGGTTCAAAAATCTTATGGCATGTGGCGCAGCTTGGATTCGTATGATGCGCTTCCATGGTCTGCCGCATCGTCGGAGCTTTGAGATTGCCTGTAGTGTCCGCCGGCTTTTCCTTGATGATCGGCACATTGGGTGGCGGATCCGGCGGGCTCACTCCGAGAAACGTTTGCAGGAACCATTTGCCGCGGGCGACAGGAGAAGTGCGGGCGGCCTGCGATGTTACCAACAGCAACGCGCCTTTGCCCAGCAGGCCGCGGCGCATATCGAGATTCGCATCCAGCTGGATCTTGCGGAATTGCGAACCATAGATGTTGGGAACTCCATAATGCTTCGCCAAACGTTCGTTGACGAACGTGTAGTCGGCGGTGAGCATGTCCAGAATGCTGCGGTCCTCCCGCACGATACTGCCGAAGAACAACTCGGCTTCGCGCTGAAATGCGGCGCGCAGATTGTCGTCGAAATCCGGGAATAAATTGACCGTCGGTTCGCTGGCAGCCAGTGAACGCACGTTCAGCCACTGGCCGGTGAAATTGTTGATCAGCGCCTCGGAGCGCGGATCCGCCAGCATGCGCCGTACCTGTTGTTCAAGAACCGCCGGCTCTTTCAGGCGGCCCTGCGCCGCAAGGTCGATCAATTGATCGTCGGGAATGCTGCTCCAGATGAAAAACGAGAGCCGCGATGCCAACGCCATGTCGCTTACCCGATAGCGCGTGCCGGCCGCGACATTCGGAGGTTCGGGCTCACTGCGATATATGAACTCGGGGTCCGCCAAAATGCGCTGCAACGCTGATTCAATACCTTGCTGGAACGAGCCGTTGTCGCCGCGACCGGTTTGATAAAAGTCCAGCAGCGTTGCCATATCGGACGCGGTTGCCGGTCTTCGATACGCATGTTTCACCAGCGATGTGATAATCGTGCGGGCGCATGCCGGTTCGTCGCGCGGCGTCGCCGGGCGGCAAACAAATATTTTGCGCAGGCTGGCGGTGTCATAGGCGGAAACAGCGCTGTAAGGACCTTCGATTTCCACCTGACCCACATGCGGATAGAAGATGAATCCCGGAATCGACCCCGGCGTATTCATGGTGCGCTGGAACGGCTTGTTCAGTTCACTGCCCGGCACATCGTTGGTCGCCAGGAACGTGACGCCAATGGTGTGCAAACCGGCTTTGATCGGGATGCGCTGCGTGGCGCGCCCGTTGCCCTGAGTGTTTGAAATCTCACGATCCCAATCGAATTTGCGGACCAGTTCGCCGTCGACGAGGACTTCCAGCTGTTCGCCTTTGATGCCGCCCAACACGGCGGTGAAATATCCAGTGACGCCCTTGACTTTGAACGAGTACTCGCCGTCAGAAGGAAAGACATACTTAATGAGAATGCCGCCGCGCGTACCGAACGGCAGACCTTCGATATGGTGATTCTGAGCCGTATCCGCAGGCACATCGAACACCGCCTGGCGCGGCGGCACGGCGTCGCCCATCGCCAGCCGGCTGATCTTGCCGGCGGCAGAAAGATAGGCTTCCATCAATGCGGGAGACATCGTGAGCGTTCCGGCCATGTTGTCGAAGCCGTGGCTGGAATCGTCGGACGGCAAAAACTTGGTGGTATCGACTTCAAGGTCGAGCAGATCGCGAATCGCATTGGCGTATTCGGTGCGATTCAGACGATGCAGACCCGGCGCCGGCAACGTTTGCACGGCGTGTTTGTCGAGTTCGCCTTCGAAGTAGCGAATCAATGATTCTCTGGTTGCTGCATCCGGACGCGGTTGGCCCGTTGGAGGCATCATGCCGGCGCGCAGTTTGCGGACAACTTTTTCGCCGATTTCCGCATGGTCGCCCAGGTGGGCGAGGTCCAGTTCATCGAGCTTCAGTTCGGCGACATTGTCGTCCGCGTTGTGGCAGTTGACGCAGTACCTGTCAATGACGGCACGCTGTGTATCCACAGCGGAAATGGCCGTTCTTGCAGGCTGTCCGGACTGGGCAGACAACATGGCAACCGACACCATTGCCATGCAACTTGTCAGCAAAAGCTTTTTGTTCACAAGTCCCTCTAAATGATCAACAAACGTTCCCTTTGATCTATCGCGTGGTGGTGTTTGTGTCAAGAGAATTGAGGAGAATTCAGGGAGGGAGAGGAAACCCCAGATCAGCGATCCGCAATCCGCAAAATGCAATCCGCAATTTCCAGCCCAGGGGCAGAATGCGAGTTGCTGATTTGGGTTCCGTTCCCGTCCCTGAATTCTTCTCTACTCTTCCTCTTCTTCGTCTCCGGACTTACCCGCCTTGGCGTTGGCAATGATCTTTTCGGACAGATGCGATGGCACTTCGTCGTAATGACTGAATTCCATGGTGTAACTGCCACGCGCACCGGTTTTGGACGTGAGGTCCGAGGCATAGGTCAGAACCTCGGATAGCGGGACCTGCGCCCGAATCACGGTATTCTTGCCCTGAACTTCCATGCCCTGAACACGGCCCCGCCGGCTGTTGAGGTCGCCCATCAGATCACCGGCGAACTCTTCCGGCGCGCTGACTTCAACGTTCATGACAGGTTCGAGCAGAATTGGTTTGGCTTCGCGGATGCCTTTCTTAAATGCCAACGATCCCGCGATTTTGAACGCCATTTCCGATGAATCGACATCGTGGTACGAACCATCGTAGAGGATGACGCGAAAATCCACGGTCGGGAAGCCGGCCAAGACCCCTTTCTGACGCGCTTCCTGAATGCCTTTCTCCACTGCGGGAATGAAGTTTCTCGGAATGGCGCCGCCGAAGACATCATTTACAAATTCGAAATCGCCGCCGCGAGGCAGCGGTTCCATGCGAATTTTGCAATCGCCGTATTGGCCGTGCCCACCGCTTTGTTTCTTGTGTTTGCCCTGAACATCGGCTTTTCCCTTGATGGTTTCGCGATAAGGCACCTTCGGCGGATGCAACAGCACCTCGACGCCGTAACGCTTTTTCAGCCGCGCGACTGCCAGTTCAACATGCATCTGACCCTGGCCGGACAGCAGAAATTCCTTGGTCTGAACTTCGCGCTTGTAACCGAGGCCGAGATCCTCGTCCATCAGCTTGTGAATTGCGGAACTGATTTTGTCTTCATCGCCGCGCGACTTCGGCTCGATCGCAAATGAGATGGCCGGCTCCTTCCACTTCACAGCGGGATAGGTAATTTGATGGTTCTTGTCGCACAGCGTATCGCCCGTCATGGTTTCTTTCAGTTTCGGCGCAGCGCCGATGTCGCCGGCATGAAGTTTGGCAACCTGCACCAGCGTTTTCCCCTGCATGGTGGCGATTTGACCGAAGCGTTCCGCAGCGTTCTTGTTCACATTGAAAGGCTGAGTGTCTGCGGTCAGCGTGCCGGAATAGACGCGGAATAGCGAAATTCGTCCGGAAAACGGGTCGGAATAGGTTTTGAAGATAAATGCGGAAAACGGTTCATTGTCCGCAATCCTGCGGCTGATTTCCTTCCCTTGCGCATCCTTGCCGGTCACCGTGCCCCGCGCCGTGGCGTCCGGCAGAAAATTCACAAAGGCGTTGAGGATTTGCGGAATACCAATGTTCGCCGTCCCCGCCGCATACACGATGGGATAAAGAGCACCGGCGCTGACCTGATTCTTCAAACCGCCCACCAGCTCTTCGCTGGAAAGGCTGCCGCTATCGAAGAACTTTTCCATCAGCTTTTCGTCGCTTTCGGCGACCGCTTCCACCAGCTTGTCGCGATACTCCTGAGCTTGTGCGGCGACATCGTCAGGAATGGCCGATTCGGTAGACTTGCCGCTGCCGTCTGCCGGATAGATGTACGCTTTCATCGCAATGAGATCGACGACGCCTCTGAATTTTTTTTCCGCGCCCAGCGGAATTTGAATCGGCACGCAACGGCGGCCCAACGACTGCTGTATCGATTCGAGCGAACGTTCGAAATTGGCCGTTTCCCGGTCCATCCGGTTTACTACGATGAGGCGCGGCAACCCAAATTCTTCCGCATAGCCCCAGGTTTTTTCCGTTTGCACCATCACGCCGGCGACGGCATCCACCACGACTGCGGCGGCATCCGCAACCCGCAGCGCTCCGCGCGCCTCCTGGACAAAATTTCCGAAGCCGGGTGTATCGAGCAGATTGATTTTGGTTTTGTTCCACTCGCAGAACGCCAGCTTGGCGGAAATTGTAATTTTGCGTTCGATTTCATCTTCGTCGTAATCGGTTGGCGTGTTGCCATCATCGACGCGGCCAAGCCGATTGGTCGCTCCGCTATCAAAGAGGAAGGCAGAAATCAGCGAGGTTTTACCGCTGCCGCCATGACCCACAATGCCGACATTGCGGATGTTCTTCCCTTCATAAACGTTCACGGGATAACTCCTGAGCTGTGGTGTAAAGGCTGAGAGCCTAGCACAATCATTCTTGAAAACACTACCCCCGTCCGATAGGCTCACCGCGTGTCTTCATCGCTGTATCTGACTCTCAGCATTCTCCTCGCCGGTGATGCCACCCTGGCCAACGGCATTCGGGTCGTGGACCTTCCCGGCAGTAACAGAAAGCCGGGCACTTTCGAAGCGGTCGTCGGTTACCGCGCCGGTTTTTCCCGTGAAATTCCAGGCGCCGCGGGATTGGCCAAAGCGGTTGCCGAGTTTCTGAAAAGAACACCTTCCGCTCGAGCCATGGCGGTGGCGGCTTACGGCGCAGGCGGGACTGTCGAATACTTCTCCGATCTCGACCGCACTGGAATTCGCGTCACCATGCCGGATTGGGCCCGTTCGATGGTGGAAGACGCACTCGCGGATTTTCTGTCGGAAACCCCGCAGTTACATCCGGAACTGGTCGACCGCGGCATCGCCGCCGTGCGCTCAGGGATCCCGTCCGCTGTGGATTTACGTAGTCAGGTCGAGAGCCGGTTTCAAAACGGTCTTCTGGGATCCGCCGCAGATACTCGGCTTTCCGATAGTGGCCGCGATGATGTGCAGGGCTATTTCACTCAATTCTATGGAACAGATCGCGCATTTGTTCTGCTGACGGGGCCGGCGCCAAAATCCCTGGAACAGGTGACAAAACGGCCGTCTCAGGCCAGCTCGGCACAGGGTTCTGAAGCGAAAAGCAAGCCGTTTCCTGCCTACCGTATCCAATCTGAACTGGATGAAGGCGCTGTGATCGCCGGAGCGCCGTCACCGGCGATCTATTATCGCAACTGGTTTGCGTTGCTGATGTTCGATCGGCTGATTCCAGAGCTGGTGCCGGTGGCCCCGGCCACAGAACTACATTTGTCGTTGGCGGAGTACTACTATCGTATGGAGTTCCCGGTGGTGTCGGGACAAACGGTGGAGACCGCGGAAGCGGAATTACGCGAAAGCCTGTCGCAACTGCAGTACACAAGGGCCGCGCCCGAGCAACTGGAGCGCGCTCGTCAAAGTGCGCTGAAGTATCTCGCCAGCCCGGCAGTGGAAGAATGGTTTCTCAGTCTCGGTGTCGCCGAACGGCGCCAGGAAGGCATGGAGTGGGTGCGCACCTTCAACGCCGACGACATGCGCGTCGCCGCCCGTAACCTGGTGGAAGAACAGTGGATGGTGGCGGGCTGGTCGCCCCGCGTTCGCAGTCTTCGGCTGGATAGCGTACAGCTGAAGGACCTCAGTTCCAGCCCGGCCGCGGAGCCGGCCCAGGCTCCACGGATGGCCCCGATGGGCCCGGTGCGGCTTTCGCCATTTCCACCGCACAGCGACAGAGAATCGAAGGAAGCAACGCCGGAAAAATTGGCTTCCGGTGTGAGCATCGTCCCGGGTTGGACGTATGCCGTATTCGTTGCCCCCGACATGCTGCAAACCTTTTCCAGACCACCGTCAGACGAGCTACTACAGACGTCGTTTGGCGAATTCCGCGCGCAACGGATCCTGGTGATGGCGCCGCCGGAATCATTCGAAGGTATCCGCAATCAGTGGCAGCAATTCCGCGGCAATTTGCAGGATGGGACGCCCGTTGCGATTCAGGGGAACATCACCAGCGTCGACGTGCCGGGACTATTGATCCTGAAAATGCTTTTGGATCGCCGGTCGATAGAAGCCGGGCTGTTCGCAGATTTGCGCCTGGAGGTCCGGGCAGCGGAAGGCTCAACGTTGCGGATTCATGGCAGCGAAGAGAACCGGCAGATTGTTGCCGGCTGGCTCAAAGACATTGCGGCGGGAGCACCCCAGTCGACCGAAATGGATTGGGCGCGCGAAGCGGCAATCCATCATTTCGATGAGTACCGTGCAGATTTGCAGAGTCTGGTTTGGCTGTGGAATCCGGAAGTTGCGATGCTGGATCTGCGAGCTATTCCCGCCTCGCAAATTCAGGACATCGCGCGCACATTAATTCAATAGACCATGGCGAAACTTCAGATCGGGGTCGATACCGGCGGGACATTCACCGACTTCGTCGTCATTCGCAATGGGGTGATCGAAGTCTTTAAGGAGTTTTCGACGCCCGGCGAACCGGAGAAAGCCATTCTAAAGGGCATGGCCCGCATCCAGGGCGCTGCGGCCTGTGATTTGATTCATGGTTCCACGGTTGCCACGAATGCTCTGCTGGAACGCAAGGGGGCCCGCACAGCGCTGCTGACCACGGCAGGATTTGAAGACGTGCTGGAAATTGGCCGGCAAACCCGTCGCGAACTCTACAATATTTTTGTCACGCGACCAGCGCCGCTGGTTCCGGAAGATTTGCGCTTTGGAGTAAATGAGCGCGTGTTCCACGATGGGACTGTCGGACTCCCGTTGGATACGGCGCAGGTGGAAGTTCTGACTCGCCAATTGCGTTCCGCGCAAGTTGAAGCGGTTGCGGTGTCCCTGCTGTTTTCGTTCGCAAATCCGTCGCATGAGAAGGCCATTCAGGAAGGTTTAATTTCGCTGGGGGTGCCGATTTCGCTGTCGTCGGTGGTGTTGCCGGAGTATCGCGAATACGAACGCACATCGACAACCGTAATGAATGCCTATCTTGGTCCGGTTATGGGCCGCTACCTGAGCCGGCTGGGAACCCATTTTACCGGCGGCTCGTTGCGGGTCATGCAGTCCAACGGCGGTGCAGTACAGGCAAAAACCGCGGCGCAATTTCCGGTGCGTACGATAGTTTCCGGGCCGGCCGGTGGAGTTGTGGGTGCGTTTCATATCGGCACGCTCGGCGGCCATGAGAATCTCATCACTTTCGATATGGGAGGCACATCGACCGACGTCGCATTGTGCAAAGGTTCTATTCAGGTGACGCACGAAGGTGAAATCGACGGCCTTCCTGTGGGCGTCCCGATGATCGACATCCATACCGTTGGTGCGGGAGGCGGCTCGATTGCCGAACTGGATCCGGGCGGGGCTCTGCGTGTGGGACCGCAAAGCGCGGGCGCAGTGCCGGGTCCGATCTGTTATGGAAGCGGCGACCGTTTCACGGTGACCGATGCCAATGTGATTCTCGGCCGGTTGCAGCCGCGATTTTTTCTCGGCGGAACGGCGAGTCTTTCGCTGGATCGCATACGTCCTGCTGCCAGGAAGTTGCGATGGACTCGTGGCTGGGAATCCCTGGAAGTCTTAGCGCAAGGCGTTGTCGATGTGGTGAACAACAACATGGAACAAGCTGTTCGCCTGATTTCCGTTGAACGCGGCCACGATCCGGCGGATTTTTCATTGTTCTGCTTTGGCGGTGCGGGCGGGCTGCATGCCGTCGAACTCGCCCGGGCGCTGGGAATTCCGCGTGTCGTGGTGCCGCAGTCGCCGGGAGCGCTTTCAGCGCTGGGATTGCTGCTGGCCGATACACGCAGGGATTATTCGCGATCGTTGCTCATCGCCGCCGAATTCGCCGAGAAAAGCATTCGTCAGACGCTCGACGCGCTGCATCGCACGGGCGAGCGCGAAATGAAGGCGGAAGGCTTTCTACCGCGAGCAATACGAAGGATTGATGCGCTCGATATGCGCTATCGCGGCCAATCGTATAATTTAACCATTCCGCTCCGAGGCAGCGCGCCAAATTACATGGCGCAATTTCATCGCGCGCATCGACAACGGTTCGGATATTCATCGCCCGGCAAACCGGTGGACGTCGTGAATGTACGGACGTCGTTTATCGGACGGCCGGCAAAACCCCGCTTTCGCCCCGTCGCGAAAGTGCGGGGAAAGGCAACAGTTGAGAGTTCGGCAATGGTGTGGTTCGGCGGCCGACGTCTGAAGACGGCCTTATACGATCGCGCGAATCTGACCCACGGGCACGTCCTTGAAGGTCCCGCAATTATTGGCGAATACAGCTCCACAACTCTTGTACCCCCCGATGCTGGCTGCAAAGTGGACCAATTCCTCAACCTCCTCCTCGAATTTCGGGAATTTCGGGGACAGTCACCTAATTCTGGGCGGTCGATGAACGTAATTAGGTGACTGTCCCCGAATTACCGAATTACCGGGCGTCCGATTCGTCGGTGGAACCGTCGGCGTACCAGACCTTGATGTGGAAAAGGTAGGGTACGTTCCAAGGCTCGTACCACGCGTCGGCGTTACCGGCGCCATCCGGACGAAGGGCGATGACCCAGTTCGAGCCGTTGAACGGGGTTTCCCAAAGACCGCCAGGCAAGCTGGTGATTTGGGCTCTTACCGGGTTTGAGCGCAGACCCAGAACCCGGATGTGCCAGTCCGGCGTACCGTTCGGCGAAGTCTGGCCGGGTCCGACGATGTCCTCTCCGGTGACCCCGACGAATAACGCCTGAAATGGAACCCGTATGGCGGCTTGATCGACCACATCCACCTCATCGGCCGAGCCATCGGAATACCAGACCTTGAGGTGAAAGCCTGCGGTTCTCCATGGCTCAAACCAGAGGTCCATGTTTCCCGAGCCGTCGAGGCGGGTTGAGATAATCCAGTTGCTGCCGTTAAAGGGAGTTTCCCAAATCCCACCGGGGGCGCTTGTGATGCGAACCATGACGGGCGAGGAACGCACTCCCTGCACTCGAATATGCCAGTCCGTGACGCCGTTTCCAGTAGTCTGATTGCCCGGACCGACAAAATCCTCTCCCGTGACTCCAATGAACTGGGCCGCTAGTTTGGATACCTGGGTGGTCTGGTCGACGGCATCCGCTTCATCCGTTGTGCCATCCGGGTACCATACTTTTACATGAAATCCGGGCGTCGACCACGGTTCGAACCATAAGTCTCCGCTTCCGGTTCTGTCGGCCTGAGTGAGAACGGCCCAGCTGCTGCCGTTGTATGGATCTTCCCATACGCCTCCGGCATTGCTTGTGACGCGGACACGAATCGGAGTCGAGCGCATTCCCTGGAAATGGATATTCCAATCGGGTTTTCCATTGCCAGTGTACTGGCCGCCCTGACCTACATAGTCCTGACCGGGCGCGCCCATGAACGCCGCTTTAAATGGAGTCGCGGCGGTCGAATTGAATGCATAGGCGCCCAGATCAAACGGCCTCGTGGTGGATCTCAGGTTATTCAAAATATCCGTCGTGAATATCGAACTGAGATTTTCACCGGCTGCAATTGCGCCACTGGCGGGCTGCAGAGAGAAATCTCCTTCACTGACGTTCGCAAACAACGGGTTGCTTGTCATGTTATTGGATGCATTCGTGAAACTGCCTTTGTCGCGAATTGCATTCAGGTTGCCGTAGACAATGTTGTTTTTCACTGTCGTGTTCATCACCAGCACGTTCGCACCGAGTTGCATACCCCAACGCGAATTGTTGTAAATCGTATTGTTGTAAGCGGAGCAGCCGTTGCAGCGATAATCGATGTCAAGTCCGTCTTCGGCATTGTTGTAAATCAGGTTGTTGTATGCCGAATTGTTAGAGCCCGAGGACAGGATGACGCCGCCGTTACCTCCCTGGGTATTGTTGGCAAACACCCGCGTGTTGCGCACCGTGTTGTCACTTACGCTGGATGAAAGGCTGTTGAATATGTGAATTCCGTAGCCGGCGTTGTCATGGTACGCCCCGCCGTCAATCACCAGGTTGGTGCCGAACCAATAAACCCCATGAAAATTGACACGGCCTCGCTGGGTTCCGTTGTGGTGAACATTCAGGTTCAGCAGTTCCCAATATGCGCCGGCCGCCAACACTCCGTTGCTGACTCCGTAGCGAATTTCGCTGTTTTGAATGCGCACATAGCTGCCGCCGCCATTGATCAATCCTCCGGCAGTGTCGCAACAACGCCAGCCTGAGGAACCTTCGAAAATGAATCCGTCGATGATCCAAAACAGATTTCCACCGCCGAAATACATGATCGAGTCTTCAGCAATATTGGTTACAACGACGGGCTCGCCGGGATATGCCTTCAATGTGATCGGGTTACTCCATGACGTGCCGGATGCCGTACTGCCGGCGCCGATATTGATGAAATGTTCGTTGTAGGTTCCACCGCGAACCAGGCATGTGTCTCCTGCGACGAGAATACGAACGCATTGTTTGATCGAGAGAAACGGCTGGCTGCTTGTACCGGGATTGCCGTCGCTGCCGGATTTCGCAACATAGTAAGTATTCGTTGTGGACTGAGAATGAGCGGTTTCGCCGTGGAAGAACATGACAATCATCGACATGAAAACGGCGAGTTTACCGAGTCCTTTGAGTTTTTGAAACTTCATGAAAAAAATCTCCTCCTGAGTTTCCGAGTTTCGCCGGCGCAGTCCAGACGTAGATAGAAAGCAGAGTCCGATGAATAAGCAGTGAAGCGGGAATGAAGTTTTCATTCCAGAGATCGAGTTCGGCGCACTCTGTTTCGGTTGCTGTCTGAACCTCAACCGGTCATTATTTTTTTGTTCGCAATCAAGAACGATTGCACTGGCCAGCTGCGGTAAAGGGTGGGATCAAATCGCGAATGGCCGAAGACCTAACGCCGCTGCAGATTTTGAAAAAATCCGCAGCGGCGCCATAGCTTATACAGAAGGGGCACTCGTGTTAGCAACACAAAAGTGCATTTGGATTTTTCGATTTTCCAAAAAAATGAAGTGCGATGTCCTATTTCGGAACCGAATATACAAACAGCTTCGGATTATTGTTCGTTCCGGGAGCGGGCGCCGCAGGAGCTGACTGCGGATTTCCACGTTGAGCGGCAGCAGCGGTGGGCTCCAGTGGTGCAGGAGCTGCCGGGCCACCGCGTCCGCGTCCTCCACCTGCCGCCTGACCGTTGCCGGCCAATACCGCGATGTACTGTTTGCCGTCGAGCATGAAGGTCATCGGCGCACCGACCCCGGCAGTCAATGGAAGCGCCAGATCCAGAAGTTGTTCGCCTTTGTCTGCGGTGTAGGCTCGCAGCCTGCCATTGTTAATCGTCTGAATTACAAGATTCGATGCCGTGGATAACGTGCCGCCGCCGGTATTTCCGCCGCCAGGAGCAAACCATTTCTCCGTTTGCGTTGCCGGATCCCAGGCGCTGAGAATGCCGCCGGTGACATTGCTGCCGTCCGCATTCTTGCGCACCGGACCATGGGTCGGCGGAACTGCCAACGTCACATTGCCGCCGCGGGTTTGACCCATTCCGAAGTTCTGACGGCCCGGCGTGGCACTGAAAGGCGCTGCTGATGCGATGAAGCTGAAGCTTCCATCGGAGGCGATTGGGACATACACCAAACCGGTATTCGGATTGAACGACATTTGCGAGGTGGTGTGCATCTGCACGGGATGCACGGTGACTCCCTTTTCAGCCGAATAGAGCGCGTCGGGATGTATGTCGGGCCGCCCGGTTTTCGGATCGATGCCTCTGGCCCAGCTCACCGGCGCCATCTCTGAAGCCGAAATGAACTCTCCGTTCGTGCGATCGATCACATAGAAATAGCCATTCTTGTTGGCCTGCATCACGACCTTGCGCGTCCGGTTGTTGATGCGGATATCCGCAAGCATCAGGTGTTGAATGGCGTCATAGTCCCACTCGTCACCCGGTGTGCATTGGTAGTGCCACTTCAGTTGACCATTGTCGACATTGATGGCAATAATCGAAGCAATATACAAATTGTCAAGATGGGTCGTCTCTCTGCCGCCGTTGCGGACATCGGACGCCCAGGTGGCTCCGTTGCCAGTGGCGACATACAGAAGATTCTCATCCGGATCGTAAGCCATACCGTCCCACATCGATCCGCCGCCGCCCTGCTCCCACCATTTTCCCGCCCATGTTTTTGCCGCGGCCGCCATGGCTTTGTTCTCGAATGGTTTCGAAGGATCGCCAGGTGTGATGTAAAACTTCCATGCTTCCTTTCCGGTGTTGACGTCGAACGCGGAAACATAGCCACGGAACGGAGGAAACTCTCCGCCGGCATTGCCGATGAAAACTTTTCCTTTCGCGACACGAGGGGCCATCGTAATGGAGTAAGAGGACACCACTTCGCCGGGCTTGGGTTCAGGAATCGCCCACGACGACCAGATGAGCTTGCCGCTTTTGGCGTCGATGGCCTGGATCCGTCCGTCGATCACCGGCACCAGAACTTTGCCTTCATACAATGCAATGCCGCGACTGTTCACACCGCAGCAGAGACGTGCGGTTGGAGTTTGTTTCATCATGGCATCGACGCCCGGATCGTATTGCCAGATCTGCTTGCCGGTCTTTGCATCGACCGCGAAAACGACACTCCAGTTGGTGATGCCATAGAGCACGCCATCGGCAAACAGGGGATTCGACTTTTGTCCGGCGGGATTTCCTGGACCAACTTCAAACGACCATGCCAGCGATAGATCTTTCACGTTCTGCGGATTGATCTGAGTCATCGTGCTGTAGCGTTGTTCGGACCAACCCATTCCATAGCTCAGCCATTCAGTGCCCCTGGGTGCGTTTTTCAACGCATTGTCGTCGACTCGCCGCGTTTGCGTTTGATTCTGCAGCGCAATGGTCATCATCGTAAACAAGCTGATGCCAAGGACCCCCAAAATGAACCGATTCCTTCGCTGTGCCGTCATTGGTGCTCCCTTACTCTGTAACAGAGTGCATCTCGGATATCAGAGGCTGGCAAAACGTGTCAAGTTCATTATGTCCAAAACGACACGCCTATAATGGGGCCATGGATGTTGCCCAATGGCGCCGCGAAACGCGCAGACGACTCCTGGAGGAGCGTTTGAAAATTTCATCCGAAGAACGCATTGCAGCCGGTCTCGATATTGAACGACGCCTTGAAGAACTCCTGCGAGCCGGCGCCCCGCAAGTCGTTGCCGTTTATATTCCGTTCAAGGCGGAAATGGATTTACGGCCGATGGTAGATCGGCTTCGCTTCGATGGCTGGACTTTTGCTCTTCCTGCCGTCATCAAAATGCGAACGCCCCTGGAATTTCGCGAATGGCATGCCGTCACCAGGATGGAACCGGGGCCTTACAACATCCCGCAACCGCACGACGGCGCCGTCACTCATCCCGCGATCGTCATCGCGCCAATGGTGGCCTTCGACCGGCAGAATTTTCGTCTGGGTTATGGTGGCGGATTCTATGACATGACGTTGGGTGGGCTTCAGCCGCGGCCCAAAACCATCGGAATCGCTCTCGCAAGGTTTGAGCTCGAGACCATTTTCCCTGAGCCCCACGATATCCCGATGGATGTCGTGATAACGGAGGCCGGCACGCGCCTACGCCAAAGTTAACTGGCGAAAACGATTCCTTTATTAATCCTGGTTCGTTCAGGATTTGGTACTGGCTAGCCAATCTGTGAGCGGCTTCATATCATGGGCCCAAAATATTGCTAAGCCGCGCTCCTGTGCTTCAAGAAGATGACTAAGCTTATAGACTCCGCTTAAGACAGCCGAGGGCACGATATTCAGGCGGCCGAAATCTGATCGCCACACGACTGCCTTAGCAGCAGCATCATTGTTGAGGCGCTTTACCGAATTCAAAGAAGAATTGGATACTTTGCATTCTATCGGCATCACGCGTTGATCCCACAATCGGACTACGATGTCCGCCTTTCGCTTGCCGAGGCGGCTTTCTCCACAAAACTCGCCGACGCCGGGAGCGTGTGCGAGATTTGGAATATTGCGGGCTGGAACTACTGTCCAATTAAGCTTTTTCAATGCTGCGATGACTATTCCTTCCTGCTGATTTTTGCCAAAAGTTCGTCGCCCGGTTTGAACGCGGCTGGCCGCCATGAGCGCCGCAGATGCCACTACTGCGGCGTTCCGTTCACCTTCTGTTGGTTCGCGTCCTTCAACGACCCACGCGAAACGCCTGTGGTCTAAAACAACTTTTACGACACCCAGCAGCCGCCTCACATCTTCTGGTGTCTTTTTCAAACGGCCGCTGGAAAGCGAGGGGACTTCAGCCAATATTTTGAGATCGTCCTGCGAGATTGGCGGTGCTGCCAGATAACGAAAAGCTTCCAACAACCGACGGTCCGTCAAAACGGACAACGCCGAAGTTTCGAGTTGCGAAAGGTCGGCCGTCAATTTCAAAAGGTCTTCCATGTACATGTGGTACCGATCGAATGCCTCCAGATAGTGTTCAAGTGGCTCTTCCAACCTGTGCTTGCGAAAGAGCAATATCGCCTGGTTGCGATCTGCATCGAGTTTCTCGCTCGGCCAGTTGGGCGGCTCAATCACTGAATTACTCCGGCTGCAAGCATGGCTGGGGCTGGGACGATTAACCTTTCCATTTCCCGTGGTTCGAATTTTGTTAGGCCCCCGGCGTAGGTCCGGCCTGATTCCTGCGAGGTGTTGGACTGTAGATAATGAACGAGGGTCTTCTGTGCTTCGATGGACATTGCATCGCGAGGATAAAGACCGTGGGCAATGTTGATGTGTCGAGCCGCGGCCTTGTTGAGGACAAATGCGGGTGGTCTTCTTGCCATGTAAGTTGAAATGATGGGTGCAGGAGACCTCAATCCCACTGACCACCAGGCTTTCCGATGCCGTGCAATGTAGCCTTCGCCGCCACCCATCGCCTTGGCAATTTTTAGAAATCGGGTTACTGCGCGTCTATCGTCGTCATCGAGTTCATCGAGGTCAACAGGCAGATCGATGACGCGTTTTAGTTTACTGGAATCTTTGAGAACACCTTCTGCTTCAAAAACCTCGCGGGCGCGCGTGACGGTCGCATACAGAAAGGAATGTGGCAAACCGACACTGTGCTGTCCAGCAATCCAAACATCGTTTGCGCCCGTCACCTGACCTCGGTGAACACGGCAAATTTCCCCAAGCTCCACGTAACCTTCCGGTGGCTTTTTAGTAGACCGGGTGAGGTGGGACCAGCGACCTTCGGCACTAAGAAGATCGCGCTGAACTTTCTGTCCTTTATCGAGACCGTCCAGATTTTCCAAGCTGACGACACGCTGAAAGAAGATGGATTTAGGTTTCGTCGCGACTGCGAACGTGGTGATTGCGGCCGTCGTTGCAGCGTCTGGAAATGTCTGAGCCGTAGGTTCAATTATTGTGATGCTTCGTCCTCCAAGTTGACGGAGTAACAGAGACCGTACCAGCGTCCCGTAATTTACATCCAGCCATTCTGCCGCCGTAATAAAAACTCCAAGGTCGCCACGCCGCGCGGTCAGCGCAGTAGTCAAGAAGAAATGAACGTGCAAGCCAGCAAGTTGGCTGGCTTTGTGACCCTGAGCTTCAGCTTGTCGCGAAAACCATGCTTTCCACTCCGCACTGATCTGATGGTGGCGAACATAAGGAGGGTTACCAATGTAAAGGGTCGAAGTCGATTCCGCGCGCGATTCATTGAAACTGCGATAATCCCCCAGAATTATGCGCGAACGCTTTGCAAATCCCATCACCGCCAGGTTTGCCCGCGCCAATAGTGTGGCTAGTGGATCGTTGTCGACTCCAATTAACAACGCTTGTGGGAAAGCCTTTCCGCACTGCATAAGGAAACGAGCGGAGCCAGTGCCGGGGTCAATGATTCGATCAGGTTTCTTTTGCGCCTTTGCCCAATTCACCATCGTACGTACGATCGAACCGGGCGTATAAGTCGCACCGGCATCGCGGCGTTCAGCGGGAGAACGCAGTGTACAGAGCGTTTCTCCCAAGGGATCATGACCGGACCGGATAAGCTCACGGAGTCTTGAGAGATCGGACGCGCTTATGGCTGCAAGTTTTTTCGCAGCGCGTGTCAACATTGTTTCATCCGCCGGCCATGAGGGCACTTCTTCTGCACCCAAGGCCAAAGCGGCGCTGGCCAATTGTACTTCCGTCGGGAAAAGGCTCGCAAAGTTGTTCCATGGATGCTTTTCCGTACTCGTCAATTTCAGAAGTGGGTTAAGGACGCGCACATTGGGGTGCTTTTTACTCATCGATTTTCGACGCTAACCGAATTTATTTTCAATACGGATAAGTCTGTTTCAGACGCCCGACGGAAGCGGTCCAAAATGATTTGAATGGCAGCGGCAGTATTGCGCCCTGGATTCGTCATCGGACCTGTTCAGGCAGCGAAACGCAGCGGAAATTGGCGGCATCGTCGATGCTGCCCTGGCCGGAATGGCGTGCGACCAGCGGATACGGGCACAACGGACGAGTGCGTATCACCTGATTGTTCACCACCTGGCTGGCCTTCAGCGAATCCGGCGCTTTGCCTTTTTCTACCCAGTTGATGACTGCCGTCACCGGATCGTGGCGATCGGGACCGTTGCCGCCGCTGCAGTGCGACATGCCGGGAATCATGAACAGGCGGAAAAACTCCGCGGTCTTCGGACCGTTCTTCGCCACTGCCTGCTGGTAATAGTTCACACCCATCATGGGCTGCAGGATGGTATCCGCCCAGCCATATGTCATGAGCAACTTGCCGCCGCGTTGGCGGAACTTCGAGAGATCCGGATCCTTTGCATCGGCGAGCTTGCTCCAGTTATCGAGTAAATGGATATCGGTGTCAAAGTTGAAAGTCCTGTAGTCATAGTCGGGTTTTGCCGGCTTGTGAACCAGATAGCGCATGGTGTTTTCGGCCAGATTGAAATCCGCGGGAGTGGCGTTGGATTGAGCCGGCAGGATGACATTCATCCAGCCGCTCCCGCTGCCGCCACCGAATAGCCCGGAGGTCACCGCTTCGCTTCCCAGCATATAGCCCGGAAAATACGGCTTGCCGTTGCTGACCGGTCCGCTATAGACCCTGGCGATCGCCGCGGCCTGAGAGGATGTGAGGCAATCGTCTTTGTCTTCACCTGCTGCACAAACGGGAACATCCCGCGCAGGATCGAACACGCAGCGGCGCGGATCGTCAATTAGTCCATCCTTTAATCCGTCCACGCCATCGCACTTCGCCATGACTTTGCCGGCGACCAACGCCATTTTTGCGCCGGTAACTCCTGAACCGCTCAAGGCCTTTTGATTCCACATAGCTCCCACCGTAAATCCGGTTTGATCGAGCCATGGCGCGTTGGCAACGATGCCGTCGAAATCTTCGGGATAACGTTGCGCTTCAAGCAGGCCTTGACGGCCGCCATTCGAACAGGAATTCCAATACGAAAAGCGGACTGCCCTGCCGTAGTAATCCTTCGTAATGTCTTTGGCGGTTGTTGCCGTGAGATGTACTGCACGATATGCGTAATCAATAGCCTTTTCCGGATTGCTCAACACAAACGTGCCGCCCGGCTCTTTTTGCGCATCATGGCCCGTGTTGGTTTGCGCGAAGGCGAATCCCTGCTGCAACGCCGCATTGCGTTGAGACACGCGGCCGGCATCGGTGAGAGACTCGCCGGCATGACCGCCGTTGCCGATCATGTAAAAGCGGCCATTCCATTTGTCGGGAAGACTCACTTCGAACGCAATTTCCGGGGCCAGTATTCCGCTGACACGGCAGTACGCCGGAACTCCGGCAGCAGCAGGCGTAGCGGCCGAAGTAATCTGCACGATCTCCCTGGCTTTAAATTTACCGATGGCCTCACAGGTTGAACGAGGCGCAATATCCGCTTTCGTATAATCCACAGCCGATGATTTCGCCTCCGCAAATGCCTGGGCATGGGTCGCGGAAGAAGTGATGTGAATAGCGGCAAGGACTGCCAGAGTTATCCAGACAGTGCGGCATTGGTTTTTCATTTGGTCCTTTCCTATTTCGGGGACAGTCACGAAATTATTGCGCAAAATTGGAGGTGTGGTCTATGACCGCGCTTACATCGGAGCTGTTAAAATTTGGGTAGTCGCTGAGGGTGTGACAATTGCCCTCCTGAGTCAGGAGGGCAGCGGCATAGCGCGGCGAGCGCTATGCCGCGAGGGGTGGTTCCCACAACGATAAGTGAGGGTATGGGAATCACCCCCAATGTCACTCCCCCAGGGATCTGCCATTTTGCTAACCGCTCCATCGGGCCCGCCAATATTCAAAATGATCCGCTACCGCAATTACAGGTCTCCTTATAATGCTTGGACGGCCCGTCGGGTACGGTAAATACAGATCCAGCATGCTGATTGTTCAAAAGTACGGTGGCACATCGGTTGGTTCGATCGAACGCATCAGGGGCGTCGCTCGCCGTGTCGCCGCGACGCACGATGCCGGGCATCAGGTTGCTGTAGTGGTGTCGGCAATGAGCGGAGAAACCAATCGTTTGCTAGGCCTTGCCAAAGAAATTTCTTCCCATCCTGATGAACGGGAATGCGACGTGCTGGTTTCTACCGGTGAGCAAGTGACCGTTGCGTTACTGGCGATGACTCTGAAAGACATGGGCTACCCTGCATTCTCCCTGCTGGGTCACCAGGTGCAAATCGCCACCGACAGCGCTTTCGGCAAAGCCCGCATCCGCCACATCGAAGCCGAGCGATTGATGACCGGCTTGCATCAAGGCCGCATCGCAGTGGTCGCGGGCTTTCAAGGCGTGGACGCAGACGATAACATCACGACGCTTGGCCGCGGCGGTTCGGACACCACTGGCGTCGCCATCGCTGCAGCAATTCAGGCGGACGCCTGCGAAATATATACCGATGTCGATGGCGTCTACAGCGCGGATCCGCGAATTTGTCCGCACGCCCATAAGCTGCATCGTATTTCGTATGATGAAATGCTCGAACTGGCCAGCCTTGGCGCCAAGGTATTGCAGATTCGATCCGTTGAATTTGCCAAACGTTATTCGGTTCCGGTTCATGTGCGATCCAGTTTTTCAGCCGATGAAGGCACCTGGCTGGTGCGAGAGGATGCAGGCATGGAAGAAGTCACTGTTGCGGGTGTTACCTCGGATTCGGATCAAACCAAAATCACCATTCTTCATGTGCCGGACCGGCCGGGTCTTGCCGCGAGCGTTTTCGGACCCATCGCCGAAAGCAATATTGTCGTCGACATGATCATTCAGAATGCCAGCGCCGAAGGCTTCACCGATCTGACTTTCACGGTGCCGAAAGGCGATGCGCAAAAAGCTCTGTCACTGGTGAAAGCTACCGCTGCCGAAGTGGGCGCCGGTGGCGTGGCCACCGACAGCGATGTGGCGAAAGTCTCCATTGTCGGACTCGGTATGCGCAGCCACGCCGGTGTCGCGGCCCGCATGTTCCAGACCCTGGCGCGGGAACGCATCAACGTGCAAATGATTTCGACTTCGGAAATTAAAATTTCGATAGTCGTCGATGCCAAGTACACCGAACTCGCCGTGCGCGTTTTGCACGACACATTCTTCCCGGCGTAATCGAATGACCGCCAGTTCCGTGCAGCTCGAGATTTTCAAAAGTCTGTTTCATTCCATTGCCGAAGAAATGGGAGCCGCGCTGAAACGCACGGCATTTTCTCCCAACATTAAAGAACGGCGCGACTATTCCTGCGCGTTGTTTGATCGCGACGGCAACATGGTGGCGCAAGGCGATCATATGCCGGTGCATCTCGGCTCCATGCCGCTATCGGTGGCAGCTGCCATTCGGCAGCGCACCATTGGCCCCGGCGATATGGTGATCCTGAATGATCCTTATGCCGGCGGCACGCACTTGCCGGACATCACGTTGGTTTCGGGAGTTTTCGAAAAAGGCGCCCTGCGATTCTTCGTTGCCAGCCGCGCCCACCATTCCGATGTAGGCGGCATGTCTCCCGGCTCGATGCCCGTTGCGGATGAAATTTATCAGGAGGGGCTGCGCATTCCGCCGGTCCATTTAATGAAGGCCGGGGCGATGAACCCGGATGTGCTTGAACTGATTCTGCTGAATGTTCGAACGCCGCGCGAACGCGAAGGCGATCTTGCTGCGATGATTGCCGCCAATCGAACCGGCGAACGCAGGCTGCACGAAACCATCGATCGGTATGGCTGGCCGTACGTGCAGCAATACGCCGGAGAGATTCTCAATTACAGCGAACGCATGACGCGGCTCGCCATTCGCAGCATTGCCAACGGAGCGTACGAGGCGGAAGACTTTCTCGATGACGATGGCGTTAACGATCAACCGGTGCGCATTGCAGTCCGGATCACCATTAAAGGCGATGAGGCCGCTATCGACTTTCGCGGATCGAGTCCACAGGCCGCAGGAAGCATCAATGCGGTGTACGCCATTACAGCATCCGCGGTGTTTTATGTGTTTCGCACGCTGGTCGACCTGCCAATTCCTTCCAATGCCGGCGGCATGCGGCCGCTGCATATCGTTGCGCCGGAAGGAACGGTAGTGAATGCGCGTCCGCCGGCCGCCGTGTGCGGCGGCAATGTGGAAACCTCACAACGAATTGTGGACGTCCTGTACAAATGTCTTGCAGGCGCGCTGCCTGAAAGAATTCCCGCGGCAAGTCAGGGCACCATGAACAATCTGACATTCGGCGGCATCGATCCACGTACGGGAGAAGCCTTTGCCTACTACGAAACAGTGTGCGGCGGAATGGGGGCGCGGCCAGGGATGGAAGGGATTTCCGGAGTTCATACCCATATGACGAATTCGCTGAACACACCCGTGGAGGCCTTTGAACACGATTATCCGATTCGTGTGCGGCGCTACGCGTTGCGGAAGGGTTCCGGCGGGAGCGGCAGATACCGCGGCGGCGACGGCGTGATCCGAGAAATCGAGTTCCAGTCTCGCGCGCAGTTAACCGTTTTGTCGGACCGGCGGAAATTTGCACCGTATGGATTGAATGGCGGGGAGCAGGGACAAGTCGGAAGGAACAGCATACGAACCGCAAAAGGGGCGATCCAAAGATTGCCGTCCAAAACGACTATGTGGGTGAATGAAGGAGATCTTCTGTCGATCGAGACGCCAGGCGGCGGCGGATGGGGAAAGCTTTGAAGCCGGGCGTGGACAAATTCAAATTCCAAAGGGGACAACTTTGTTAGCGCCAGCGATTAGCGGTGCTACAATCCGCGCCTTATGATTACTCCGGACTTATATCGTCAGGTGATGGGCAACTGGGGTACGGGGGTCACCGTCGTTACGACGCGCGACAACAACGGCCAGCCTTATGGACTTACCGTCAGTTCGTTCACCTCTGTTTCCATGAATCCTATTTTGATCCTGGCCTGCCTCGACGATCGTCTGAGTGGCCTGCAGCACTTCAAGAATACGAAGTATTTTGGAGTCAGTATCCTTGCCGAGACTCAGGAAGAAATCTCACGCTTATTCGCAAAAAAAGACACGGTGCGGCCTCCCGAACTGTACTTCGAAGGCGAAAACGGCTGTCCGCTGATCCGCGATTCGCTGGCGACGCTCGAATGCAAAACCGTCGCGTTGTATGAGGGCGGCGATCACACGATTTTCATGGGCGAAGTCGTCGATGCCGGTTTGCACGGTGCGATGCACGGCGTAAAGCCGCTGTTGTATTTTCGCGGAAAATATCAGCGCTTACCTTGATGTGACTGTGGGGACGCGCGGAATTCGTGGATTGATCCGTGATACCACCTCGTAGGAAATTGTTCCAGATTTTTCGGCGATCTCTTCCACCCGAATCTCGGCGTCCCCTTGACGCCCCATCAACACAACTTCATCGTCTGCTGCCGCGGCAACATCGCTGATATCCAGCATCGTCATATTCATCGCTACACGGCCAATGACGGGCACCGCACGGCCGCGCACCAAAGCGCGGCCGCAATTCGACAGTTTGCGGTCGAAGCCGTCGTAATATCCGATCGGCAAAACAGCGACTCTCATGCGGTGTCCGGCCTGATAGGTCAAGCCATAACCGACGTGCTCGCCGGCCTCCACCGTCTTGATTTGAGCGATGCGGGTCTTCCAGCTCATCACCGGCTTTAAGGTAATGAGCCTGCCTCGCTCCCGCGCCGCCAACTGGGTTTCACGTGACGGCCAAATGCCATAGGCTCCGATTCCCAGCCGAATCATGCTGAATTCCGTTTCCGGATACAGCAGAGTTCCAGCTGTCGCTGCCGCATGAATGCAGGCCGGCCGTACACCGCAGTTTGCCAGCATCTCGATTCCAGCACGAAAACGCGCCAGCTGGCGTTGTGCGAAGGACGGGTCCAGTGTGTCTTCGATATTCGCGAAATGGGTGTATACCCCTTCAATATTCAGTCCGGGCAGGGCGCAGATTCGTTGCACCAGTGCCGGCAAATCATCCAACGCGATGCCCTGCCGATTGGTGCCGGTTTCCAGTTTTAAATGAATGTGAGCCGTACGGTGCTGCTTCAGCGCGGCGCGCGACAATAGCTCCGCGATATCCTCGCGATAGACGACCTGGCGGAAATCATGCGCAACCACGGCAGCCAGCTGGTCTTTTTCGGTGTAACCCAGAATGGCAACCGGTTTTTTCAAATTCAGCGCGTGCAATTCGAGGGCTTCTTCGAGCGCATTGACACCGAGCCAGTCGGCGTCTTCGGCAGCAACAGGCGCGAATAGCTGCAGTCCATGTCCATAGGCGTTGGCTTTCACGACAACCATGAGCTTCACACCAGCCGGCAGCAGACCGCGAAATGCGCTGATGTTATGACGGGCTGCAGCAGTGTCGATTTCAACCCAGGTGAGCATGGCCGGGTTATTTCTTAAACATTAAAAACACCGCACCCACCATGAGTGCGAACGCGGCAAGATAATTCCAGCGGAATTGCTCCTTCAGGTAGAACACGGAAAAGCCGGCGAACACGGTCAACGTAATAATCTCCTGAATCGTTTTCAGCTGCGCCGTGGTGAATTGATACGAACCGATTCGGTTCGCCGGCACCATGAAACAGTATTCCAGAAGGGCGATTCCCCAGCTGACGATTACCGCCATCCAGAGCGGTGAACTGCGGTATTTCAGGTGTCCATACCAGGCGAAGGTCATGAAGACATTCGATATGGTGAGCAGCACAACGGTTCGCATATCCGTGTGATTGTAACCTCAGAGCAGCGGCTGTCGTATTAGCGTAAAGATAATTGGAAATGGCAGATCGCAAATACAGACAGGACGGCTACCAGGATAGCGGCAGTTCCGACCGCAGCCGCGGCCCCAGCCCAAAACCACCACCGCAGGAGCGCGGCCCGCGCGGTTCGACCCGCGATGTGCCGAGGCGCGTCAATATGCCTGGCTTTCAGGAAGTGATGCGCTGCGCCATGTGTGGTGCTGTAGTGGCAAAGTCCGGGGAGATCCTGGCCGACAGCCAGTGCCAGAAATGTGCTGCGGATCTGCGAAGCTGCAAAAACTGCCGTCACTTCGATTCCGGTGCAAAATTCGAATGTACCGAGCCCGTTCTGCAACGCATCACCAAGAAAGACATCCGCAATATTTGTGAATTTTTTGTCGCCCGAACGTCCATTGAACGCGAAACGCACGATTCCGGCGGCCCTGCCATCAGCCCATCCAGTGCCCGTACTGCCTTCGACAATCTTTTCAAAAAATAACATCGTCATCGAATTCGGACGCGGGAACGAGTAAGCTGTTGGCCCAACGGAGGGTTACTGTATTTGAACGGAGATCGTCTGAAGATCGCAGTATTTATTGATTTCGACAACATCGAAATCGGAGTTAAAAGCACGCTCAACCGCCATTTCGAGGTGGGCACCGTCCTGGAAGCCATCAAGGAACGAGGCGAAGTCGTCACCAAAATTGCCTATGGCGACTGGAAACGGGCCGGTGAGCACAGCCGCAGCATGTCGCAGCATGCCATTCAGATGGTGCAGCGCAACCTCACTCCAGGCGGCGATAAAAATGGCGCCGATATCAACCTCGCGCTGGATGCCCTGGAGATGGCATTCACGCGCAATTTCATCAACGCCTTTGTCATTGTCGGCGGCGACAGCGACTTTCTTGCGCTGGTGGAAAAACTGAAGCAATACGACAAGAAAGTTCTGGTGGTGGGTGGCCGTTCCTTCACCAGCATTATTTTGCAAAAGAATTGCCACGAGTTTATCGCCTACGAAAATCTCATCGCGCCTGCGCACACCCGGCGGCCAGCGACAGAGCGTTCAAGAGTTCCGGCAGGCGGGGATGCAAACCTGGCCAAAGCTCTGCCGCTGGTGCGGCGCGCCTTGAAGGTGCTGACCGATCGTGAGGTTTCGCCTCAACTGGGTTTGCTGAAGAGTACGCTGCTGCAGCTGGATTCGACATTTTCGGAGCGCGATTATGGCGCCGGAACGTTTCGCGATTTCATCGAAAAAATGGCAGCAGCCGGCTATGTCGCGCTGAAACAAGTCGATAGAAGTTTGCTGGTCGAATCGACAGACGTGGAAGGGCCGGCTTCAGCGTCGGGTTCCGAACCCACTGCGGAACTGGAGGTGGCGTCACGCGATGAAAGTGCGCCTGCCGATGTCGTCGTTGCGAGAGAAGATTTGCCGGCAACCGCTCCGGCAGAGCCCTCTGCACATGCGACAAGAACCCAGTCGGGTGGCCCCACGCCGGAACAAGCCGAAGAATGTGTGCGGGCGCTGAGTGAAGCGTTTGCCCAGGCTAAAGTTCCGCCGCATTGGCCGATGTACCTGCGCAACGTGAAGCAATACATCAAAAATGCGTCGCCGAGTTTTGATGAACGGCGCTACGGTTATACCAATTTTCTGGAAACCGTGCGCAGTTGCCAGCGTGCCGGCTTGTTCCGTTTGGAGCGCAATCGCCAGGGCATACTGCGAGTGTTTGCCGGTCCGCAGTTTCCGGCGCAAACGAACATTCCGCTCAGCCCTGCCGAGCAGGAACGCGCTGCCGAACGCGCGTTTATTGCGGCAGCGGAGGCAGCGATAAAGGCGGCTGAGCCCCTGCTGGAATCGTCGAATCGTTCTGTGGCCGCAGTTCAAGACGATGAAGCGACTGACGCGGAAGCCAGTCCGGAACCGAGCGAAGCAGAGCCGGTTCGTCCAGCGCGCCGCAAAACAACGCGCGCCGCCGGTGAATCTCCCAAGCGGAAATCCGCTGTAAGTCGTGCTGCGCTGACGCCTTCGCGGCGGCCGCGCAAGAAGGCGACGGACGAAGTTCCCGAATAGTTCACGCGAAGTTCACGAAGGTGTAACATGGCTCCGCTATCTTCCAGAGAGGTGGCTATTTCCTCGAAGTCTGCCTGCATGCCGTGTTGAACGAAACCGCCAAGATCAAAGTGAGTCAGATGAACTTCTATTACGGAAGTCAGCAGGCTCTGCGCGACGTCAATATGCAGATTCGGCAACACTGCATCACGGCTCTCATCGGGCCTTCCGGTTGCGGTAAATCGACCTTTCTGCGCTCGCTGAATCGGATGAACGATTTGATTCCCGGCATCCGCGTGGAAGGCCGCGTCGAGCTGGATGGTGAAGATGTTTACGCGGATTCGATGGACATCATTCAGCTGCGCCGCCGTGTTGGCATGATTTTTCAGCGCTCGAATCCATTCCCGATGTCCATTTACGACAATGTGGCTTATGGTGTGCGTGTCAATCGCATCGCCTCGAATCGAATGAAGCTGGATGAAATTGTCGAAAAGACTCTTACCGACGCCGCGCTTTGGGATGAAGTAAAAGATCGCTTGTCCAAGTCCGCGATGGGCCTGTCCGGCGGCCAGCAGCAGCGCTTATGCATCGCTCGGGCCCTTGCAGTCGAGCCGGAAGTGCTGTTGATGGATGAACCGGCTTCGGCACTCGATCCAATTTCCACGGCGAAAATTGAAGAACTGATTTACCAGCTCAAACGCGATTACACCATTGTGATTGTGACCCATAACATGCAGCAGGCTGCCCGGGTATCCGATGAAACCGGATTTTTCCTGAACGGACGCATGGTGGAGTTCAATGGCACCAAGAGACTGTTCACGGCGCCCGGCAACCGTGAGACAGAAGATTACATAACCGGCCGATTCGGATAGACAATAACGCCATGTCGCAACGCGAACACACAAGCAAGATATTTGAGCAGCAGCTGCGCACTCTGAAAGACAGGTTGTTGCTGATGGGGCATCACGCTGAAAAAATGATCGCCGATGCCATTCAGGCGCTGGTGGAACGGCGTCCGTCGCTGGCGGAAGAAGTGATCAAAAGCGATGACACGCTCGACCAGCTCGAAATGGAAATCGACAACCTGTGTTACGAAATCCTGGCCCTTGAACAGCCCGTGGCGCGCGACCTGCGCTTTATAGCGACGGCGCTCAAAATTGTGCGTGACATCGAACGCATCGGCGACATCGCGGTCAACATCGCGGAACGGGCCCGAGAATTGATTCAGGAGCCGGTGTTGAGGCGTCTGATCGATTTTCCGATCATGGCGGATTCGGCACAGCGAATTCTGAAAGACAGTCTCGATGCTTTCGTCAACTCCGATGCCGAACTGGCGGAAAAAGTGATTCTCGCGGACCGCAACATCGACGGCCTGTACGAACAGATGTTTCGTGAGCTGCTGACCTACATGATGGAAGATACGCGCTACATTTCGCGCGCGCTCAAACTCATCTTCATTGCCAAGCATCTGGAACGCGTGGGCGATCACTCGGCGAATATCGCGGAAATGGTTATTTTTCTGGTGAGGGGGCAGGATATCCGCCATGGAACGCGTACTGATCGTGGATGATGACCCCGACATCGTTCGTCTGGTGAGCTACAACGCCAGCCAGGCCGGTTTCGAGGTCACGACTGCCAATACCGGACGCAAAGCTCTCGAACTGGTCCAGAAGCATCCTCCAGATCTTATAGTTCTCGATGTCATGTTGCCTGACGTGGACGGGCTGGAAGTCTGCCGGACCCTTCGTCAACAGAGTCCTTCCAAGCGTATTCCCATCATCATGCTGACAGCGCGCGGCGAGGAAATAGACCGCGTCGTCGGCTTCGAACTTGGCGCGGACGATTACGTCGCAAAACCCTTCAGCCCGCGCGAATTGATTTTGCGGATGAAATCGATCCTGCGGCGTTCCGGTGGGGACCGCAGCGAAATACTGCGAACCGGCAGCGTCGAGATTCATCCCGAACGCCGCCAGTGTTTCGTTTCCACCGCTACGGTAACGCTCACGGCGAAAGAATTCGATCTGCTCTATGAATTGATGAAGGCACGCGGCAAGGTGTTAACTCGCGATGTGCTGATGGATCGCGTCTGGGGCTATCATGGCGACGCCACCTCGCGGACGCTCGACACGCATGTCCGCCGCCTGCGCGACAAACTGGGCGATTCCGGAAGCGCTGTCGAAACGGTGCGCGGCGTTGGATATCGCATATCAGATCCTGTCTATTGAAGTTATTCTGTTGACCCCATGCCTACGACTTTTGCAGTGATCGATGCCGGCAGCAATGCGATCCGGCTGCAAATTGCAGCCGTTGATCAGCCGGGAACCTACCGCATCATCGAGCAGGACCGGCGTCCGGCTCGGCTCGGGCACAAAGTGTTCCAGACCGGACTGCTCGATCCCAATAGCCGCAGCGATGCGCTTGAAGCGCTCAAACGCTTCAAGAACATTGCCGATCGGCACGGCGTGGCAAATACTCGCGCCATCGCCACCAGCGCCATGCGCGAAGCCCGCGATGGCGCCGCGTTCATCGAGAGCGTCGCCGAATTGGGCATCACGCTCGAGGTTCTGTCGGAAGAGGAAGAAGCAAGGCTGATCAGTCTCGGCATTTTGAGCGGTCTGAAGTTCGATCCGCCAATGGGATTGTTCATGGATATCGGCGGTGGCAGCGTCGAACTCGCCGTTGGCAATCATAAAAAAATGATCGCGTTGTTCAGCTTGCCGTTGGGCGCCGTTCGCCTCACGGAGCGATTTCTCAAGCACGATCCGCCGAGCGAAAGAGAACTCACGGCCCTTGCCCGCTATGTGAAACAAAAGCTGGCTCTGGCCAATCGGCGGTTGCTGCGTGAGAAATTCACCATGGCGTTCGGCAGCGGCGGAACTTTCACCTCGCTGGCCGAAATGGATGCTCGGCTTACCGGCGAAAGCCATCAGGAATCGCTGTACGTCTTGCGCCGCGGCAGGCTGAAGAGCCTGTTCGATTTGCTGCGCAGCCAGCCGTTGCACGAACGGGTTTCCATCATTGCCGGCGATCCCAAGCGCGCCGACATTCTGGTGGCCGGGGCCGGTGTGCTGTTGGCGATGATGACGCAGCTCGAACTGGATTATATTTTCGTTTCGCGCCGCGGGCTGCGCGACGGATTGATGGTGGATATCCTGTGCAAGAGCTTTCCTTCATTCGTCGGACCGTGGACCGAGGAAGCCAATCGCTCGGAGTCTGTCGAAGAAGTCGGAGAGAAATACAACTACGACAAAGCCCATAGCCAGCAGGTAGCGCGGTTGGCGGTGAGTCTCTTTGAACAGATGCGCGACATGCACGGTCTGCCCGACCGTTATTCACAGCTGCTGCATACGGCGGCGATGTTGCATGACATTGGTTTATTTATCGCCTATTCCAAGCATCACAAACATACGTATTACCTCATCAAGAGTTCGGGCCCCAGTTCGTTCGATCCCATGGAACTGGACCTGATTGCGAATATTGCGCGCTATCACCGCAAGTCGCATCCGACGACCAGGCACCTGCCCTTCGGTCAGTTGACGGCTGTGCAGCAGGATATTGTGCGCAAACTGAGCGCGATTCTAAGAGTTGCCGATGCGCTGGATTATGGCCGTCAGGCGCGGGTGCGCGAAATCCGCTGTCGCAAACGGCCGGAAAAGGTGTTCTCAATTGGTTTGGGAGGCACGGGAGATCTCAGTGCGGAGATTCGCGCTGCGGCGGACAAAGCGGGGTTGATGAGCGAAGTATTTGGCATGGAGGTCCAATTTGAATGAAGAGTTTTGAAGTCGTATTTTTCCGCCATGGAATAGCGGATTCGACGACGCCGGATGAGACGCGGGCACTGACCGAAGAAGGCAAACGGAAAACGCGTTCTGCCGCCGAAGGATTGAAGACAATGGAAACGCAGTTTGCCCAGATCCTGACGAGTCCATGGACGCGCGCGGTGCAAACGGCGGAAATCGTCGCCGATGTGTTGGCATTACCCGCGCCGGAAGTATTGCCCGAACTTGCCGGCGACCGTTCCGTAGCCGAACTGTTCGAAGCGTTGCGCCGCCGCCAAAGCGGCAATCTTTTGCTGGTGGGGCATCAGCCGTTGTTGGGTGAAGCGGTGGCCACATTGCTTGGAGCGTCCGGCAAATGCCAAATCGATATGCGAAAAAGCGGCGCCTGTTCACTGACGGTGGATGCCGTGCCGCCGAAGAAACCCGTGGTGCTGAACTGGATGCTGGGGTCCCGGCACTTGCGATCGTTGTGAAATTGGAAGCGAGGTCTACGGAGATCGTCGGGAAGTGACCATTGCGCTCCTGAGTCAGGATGCCGCGGGGGGTGGTTCCCAAGGGACCAAGCCTTCGCAGCAATCTGGAATCGCCAATCGCCGATTTGGAATATCGTTTAGAAATATCCCTATCAATAGCGATAAGGATATCTGAAATCGATATTCCAAATTGGCGATTGGCGATTCCAGATTGCTCATGCGTTCCACTCGGTGGTGGTGGGAACCACCCCTCGCGCCATAGCGCTCGCCGCGCTATGACGCTGCCCTCCTGACTCAGGAGGGCAATACGCAGACCCTGCAAGTGGCTCTACTTCCCCAGCAGCGGCGCGATTTTACTTCTGATCGATTCGAAAACCTCTTCGATGTGTTGCGACGCTTCAACCGTCTGGAAGTTATATTGCGCGGCCATGTTATCGAATTCGCGCAGGAGGCGCTTCTGATATTCCACGAAGCTGTCGTAAAGATCCTCGCCGAGGTGAAGATCCATGCCCGATTCCCAGTAATTGAAACCATCGCTCTGTACCACGCGGGTAATGAGATCCTCAATGCCGATGCGCAGGTAAACCACGATATCCGGCTTTAAGGCAAATTCATGCACGCGGCGCACCCAGTCCGGATCGGCGCCTCGGACCAGGGCGCGCGCCATCAACGAATAAATGTAGCGGTCCGTGAGCACCACAAAGCCGGCGCGCAACGCAGGAATCATTTCGTTTTCGAGGCGGTCTGCGAAGTCGGTGGCATAGAACAGCGTCATGGTAACAGCGCCGAGGGTATGGCCTTCCTTGGCTTCTTTCAATCCGGCGCCGGCCAGAGCGGATCGCGTCATACCGGTGTCGAGAACGGCGTGTCCGTTATTTTCCAGCCATAGTTTGAGCAGGCCGGTATGCGTGGAACGTCCGACCCCGTCGGTGCCTTCGATGACGATGAGCTTCCCTTTTAGTTCGCTGAGATCTACTTTCGGGATGCCTTTTTCACCATAGTACTCAAATCGACCCATTTCCGAATCCTTGTCTTCTTCGTGCCGGCAAGCGCACCCTGCACGATTTGGCGCATCTGTTCCTGTTGTTCTTCGATCGAGCGGCTGGCATCGATCACGACGAGGCCGAATTCGCTGACCATCTTTTCGTACTCTTCAATGATACGGCCCTGAAATATGCGAAAACTCTCCTCGATATCTTCGCTGATTTTCATGTCCATGCCGGCTTCGTAAAACTTGATCGCGTCACGCCCACCGAGAATGCGTTTCATCGCTTCTTCCAGCGAGATTCGGAAATAGAAGCCAATGGTGGGTTTCACTGCGAATTGATACAGCCCGCGCACCCATGCCGGGTCGACGCCACGGGCGACATCGCGCGCAAATGCGGTGTAGATATAGCGGTCCGCCAGCACCAGGGCGCCGGACTTCAACGGCGGTGTGATGTGATGCTCGGTGCGATCGGCGAAGTCCGTGGCGTGAATCAGGCTGAACGTCATCGGCGTCAGCATGCGTTTCTTTTTGCCGCGCCGCGTCACTTCCTGAACCAGGGGCGAAGAGTTCCACTCGCTGAAGAATGTGACATAGCCTTCGGAATCCAGCCACTTCTGCAGCAATGCGACCTGGGTGCTTTTGCCCGACCCATCGATGCCTTCGACGATAAACAGTTTTCCGGGATAGCGGTGCTTCCCATACATTTTCATCGTTGGCGTCATCTGCCGATCCGGGCTCCTTTCGGGCGGGTGATTCTACACGCCCCTTTGTTAAAGATACATGAATCAAACTTTAACAAACCATTACATGTCCCCGCAGTGTCTTGATTTATAGAGGAAAAGTATGGCGTGCAGCAAAGCGTATTCAGCTAAGATGAACAACATGAAACCTTCGCAGTTCCGTTGCCGCAGGATATCTGTCGGGACCGGCCTGCTGTTATCCATGGTTTTGCCGCTCTCATTGTTGACTGGTCAGGCCCAGCAACAAACTGGTGGACCAAGGGCACCGTCATTGCCGCCACGGAATCAGATTACGCCGGCTCCTTTGCCCGGGCTGCCGCTCCAATCCTGTCTGCCAAGTCAAAAAACGACGATGGAGTTGTTACAGGCAGGACTCGGACCGAGCGAAATCATGCAGGCGGAACAAAACTCCGTTGCCTGCAAGGTCAACCCGGCCGTCGTGGAAGTACTGGCATATGGCTTCGGAGCAATTCCTGGCCAGGAGTACGAAAGCCTTGCCAGCGCGACACAGGGACGCTCTATCGGCACCGGCGTGCTGGTGTCGGCGGATGGCTATGTCGTCACCAATCGACACGTCATTCGCAACGCTCCGAAGTTGACCGTGATTCTCCATTCCAACGATAAGCCGGACGAACCGGTGACGGCAGAATTGAAGGGCCAGGACGAAGCAACGGACCTGGCAGTCTTGAAAATTGAAAAAACCGGCTTGCCGTTTCTCGAATTCAATCTGCAGCCGGTGCACCAGGGTGACACTGTGTTCGCCTTCGGTAGTCCTCACGGCGTCGGCATCTCCATGACGAAGGGCATCATCAGCGCGCCTATTCGCCAGGTAAAAGACGAGGATCAACAGGACTACATTCAAACCGACGCGGCCATTAATAAAGGGAACAGCGGCGGGGCATTAGTCGATATCAAAGGCCGCCTGGTGGGCGTCAATTCGTTTATTCTTTCAGAATCCGGCGGAAATGAAGGAATCAATTTCGCAATTCCAGCCGGCGTTGCCGCCTACGTTTACAACCAAATCAAAAGTAATGGTTATGTGATTCGCGGGACCATCGGCGTGACCACTCGAAATTTGACGCCCGAACTCGTCAGCGCCCTGAAGCTGCCGGTTCAGGTCGGTGTCTATGTTGAAGATGTCGAGCCTAAAGGACCGGCGGAAACCGCCGGCGTCGAAGTCGGCGACGTGATTGTGGCCTACGATGGAATTCGCCTGCAAGTTGACGAACGGCGTCCGGATCCAGCCCTTGAATTCCGCCGCGCCATTACCCAACGCATCCGCGGCGCCAAAATTCAATTGGACGTGCTGCGGAACGGCGTGCAGAAGTCCTTCAACGTCGTGGTCAATCAGGCATCGCCGGAACAGTTCCAGAATGCGCCGCAGCTGACCAGCGACTTTCTGATCGAATCGCTGGGAATCTACGGGTTGAGAATGACCAGCAATTCGGCGGCATTACACAATCTTCGCAGCCGTCAGGGCGTGCTTGTGTCCGTGAAGGTGCAGTCCATGCAGGCTCAGGTTTCAGATCTCCAGGTGGACGACCTCATCACTCAGATCAACGGCAAACCCGTGTCCGATCTGGATGACCTTCGCCGCGCCATGGATACGGCCGAGTCCGGTTCCACCGTGGTCCTGCAAGTGGAGAGGGCGAGGAAATATATGTTGATCTTCATCAACGTCAACTAACATTTCCACGCCTGCTGTGTCTAAAATGACACAGGTTCTAAGGAGAAACGGACAATGGCCATCTATTCAGGACGAATTGCCGCAGCTACCAGCCTTTGTTTACTATTGGTTGCACCAGGTTTTGCCCAGTCGCCGGTGGCCGTTTCCGCACCGGGCACCGTTTACCAGGCGCCGGTACCTGTGGGGCCGGGGGCACCCATCCCCGTAGCACCAAACGCCATCGCTCCGGTGGCAACGGTCGCACCAGCAACGTTGACCATCCCAATGGGAACCTACATTACCGTAGATATTACGGATCGGTTGTCCAGCGATCGCTCGAAGCCTGGTGATTCCGTGACGGCGGTGTTGCGTCAGCCTATTGTTGTAGATGGCTGGGTCGTCGCCCGTGCAGGCCAGCCGGTCATCGGGCGGGTTGTTGCCGCACATAAGGCTGGCCGGGTTCAGGGAAAATCCGAACTGGCCATTGAGTTGGGCGAACTGGTATTGGTCGACGGTCAACAGGTCCCCATCCGCACGCAGCTCATCCAGCAACAAGGAAATTCATCGACAGGCCGTGACTTCGCCGCAATTGCAGCGACCACCGCGCTGGGCGCACTGATTGGCGCGGGCATCGACGGCGGTGAAGGCGCTGCGATTGGCGCCGGCATTGGCGCGGGCGCCGGCACCGCGGGTGTTCTGGCAACACCCGGCGATCCGACGCGTATTCGCTCCGAACAAGTCCTGGCATTTCGTCTCGATGACCCTGTAACGATTTCAACAGTGCGTGCGCAGCATGCGTTTCTGGCGGTTACTCCGGCGGATTATCGAACAGCTGTCGCCTCGACGCCGCGTTTGCGGGTCGAGCAACAGCCTGTGGTTTATGCACCTGCGCCGGCGGTAATCTACGTGCCGAATCGTTACCCGCGCCGGATCCGCCGTTACTAAACGGACTTCGCTATTTTGAAAGCCATTCCCAGGCGGGGATAACGTCGATAGAAGCTCCTTGAAAGAGGTAACGATCCCGTTGGTTCAGGGTCAGAATCAGACCCTTGCGTTTGCCGCCCGGCAACTGCATTCCGGCGAATACGCCGCGCAGTTCTCGTTCCCGGTTGAAGGCGGTCAATTCGGCGCAAACCTGTATGGCTGCCGAATTCGTCACGAAATCGCATTCCCAAAGATCCTTTTCAACAGCGTAGTGAACCCCGGTTGACGTTTTGCGCAGCGCAAGAAAGATGGCATTCTCCAGTCGATGGCCGATGTCCGGATTGGTTTGCGGAGTATTGCGGCGGCGCAAACCATTATCAACAGCATAGTATTTATTCGGAGCCACCACGCGTTGCTTGAATGACGCGCTGAATCGCGGCAAAGCAAATATCAAATACGCGTCCTGTAGATATTCGAGATAGTGCGACGTTTGCCCAACGGTGGGTATGGCAAGCGTCTTGGTCAGCTTCTGCATTGAAAGCGCTTGTCCCGTGTTTGCCAGCAAATATAGCGCAAGATGGAATACGTGGCGGGTCTCACGCAATTCATGGCGTCCGGCGATATCGCGCCGCACGACATCCCTAAATAACTCCTGCAAAATGCGCGGTTCGCGGCTGGTTAAATATGTCGGAAAGCCGCCGTCATCCAGGTATTCGAGGAGCGATTCTGAGCCGGGCTTGAGCTTGCGAAAATTCAGATACTCGGTGTAGCTGAACGGAAACACTTCGAATGTCAGTTGACGACCGGTTAATTTGGAGCCCAGTTCGCGTCCCAATAACGATGCGTTGGAGCCGGTCAGACAGACGGTTCTGCCGCGGTCGAGCAGTGCGCGAACCAACCGTTGCCACTGTGGCACCTCCTGGACTTCGTCAAGAAAGATAATGGTCTTGCCGGGAGCCAATTCCTGCGTCAGATCCAGAAACTGGGGGAAATCTGCCGGGGAGAAGCCGAAAAGCCGGGTGTCCTCAAAATTGCAAAAAAATGATTGCGACCGCTGCCGGATGAATTGGGAGAGCAGAACGCTTTTACCAGACCTTCGCACCCCGGTGAGAACGAGAGCGTGGTGGGACCGTAAAGAGAGATTTTCAGCTAGCTCACGGGGTATTTCCAATTCTTCCGCGGCCGGCTGAAATGGATCCACAAGTATGGATCGGAGTGTTTCAGTAGAAAACACAGGAGTGTTATATCATAAAGTACAGAATTGGTATATCGTAACGAACAGTTGACGTTCTCTTACTCCTTCATTTCGCGCCAATCGTCGATTTGGAATATCGATCTCAGACCCTCCGCGTTTGCCCGCGTTCCGTCGCGCACCGAATAGTGGGATAATAATCTGGTTCCCCATGGCTAATCTTCAACGCGCTTACAAAACCAATGCGCCCGGAACATTCTTCGTCGACGATACCTGCATCGACTGCGACCTTTGCCGCCAGATTGCGCCGGAGGTCTTTAAAGAAGAGTCGGATCACTCCGCGGTGCATCACCAGCCGCAGACTGCTGCGGAAATCCATCGTGCGGGCATGGCTTTAGTCGCGTGTCCCACAGGATCCATCGGCACACGTACCAAAGTCGATCTCCATGCCGCGGCGGTGGCTTATCCCGAACAAATTGAAGATAACGTCTATTTTTGCGGCTACGCTTCGGCGAATTCATACGGCGCAGCCAGCTATTTACTGGTCCGGCCGCAGGGTAATGTTTTGGTGGATTCGCCGCGTTTTGCCAAGGTGCTGGTCGAACGTATTGAGAAACTGGGCGGCGTTTCCATGATGTTCTTCACGCATCGCGACGACGTTGCGGATCAGGAGCAATACCACCGCCATTTTGGTTGTCGTCGCATCATACATCGCGCGGATTCCAGTGCTGTTCCCGGCGCGGAGCAGCTACTCGAAGGAGAAGATCCCATCGCTTTGGATGCTGACCTGTTAGCGATACCCGTTCCCGGTCACACGCGTGGACATGTCGTTCTGCTCGATCGTGAAAAGTATTTGTTTACTGGCGATCACCTTGCATGGTCGGACCGCCGCCAGGGGCTGGTCGCCTTCCGCGATGTGTCATGGTATTCCTGGCCGGAACAAACCCGATCCATGCGCCGCCTGCTGGATTACCGGTTTGAATGGGTACTGCCCGGACACGGCCGCCGCGCTCACCTGCCGGCGGACATTATGAAACACAAGCTCAGAGACTGCGTCGAATGGATGGCATCATGAAGACAACCAGATATCTGTTAATTCCGCTGCTTTTGTTGTTGTGGATCCAGCCCGGCTCCGCTCAGGGCGTGGTTTTCAAACAGTATTCATTGAAGAACGGCCTGCGCGTCATATTATCCGAAGATCATTCGGCGCCGACGTATTCCATCGCGGTCACCTACAACGCCGGTGGACGCGATGAACGCAAAGGTAAAACCGGCTTTGCCCATCTTTTCGAGCACATGATGTTTCAGGGTTCGGAGAATGTCGGCAAAGGCGAGCACATGATTATCGTCGAAAACTACGGCGGCGAAGCCAACGGCAATACCACTGGGGACCGCACCGCATATTTTGAAACCTTGCCATCGAATCAGATCGACCTGGGCCTCTTTATCGAAGCCGATCGCATGCGATCGCTGGCCATCAGCCAGGCCAATCTCGACAATCAACGGCGAACGGTTCAGGAAGAGCGGCGCGAACGTTACGACAATCAGCCCTATGGAAAGACGTTTGAGGTTGTCCTCGACACCGCATACGACAATTTTGCCAACAAACACTCGACGATCGGTTCGATGGAGGATCTGGAAAAGGCTTCGTTGAAGGATGTATCGGAATTTTTCCGGGTGTATTACGCCCCAAACAACGCAGTGTTGACGATGGTCGGGGACTTCAAAAGCGATGAAGTCATGGAGAAAATCGAAAAATACTTTGGCTCGATCCCACGCCAGCCCGCACCGCCAGTTCCCAACACCACTGAGCCGAAACAAAACGGCGAACGGCGCAAAACTATTTCAGATCCGCTGGCCGACGCAGATGAGATCGATATCGTATACAAGATTCCGCCGGGCAATACTCCGGATTGGTACGCGCTTTCGGTTGCCGGACTGATTCTTTCTCAGGGAACTTCATCCCGCATGTATCTCGAATTGGTAAAAGACAAACGTCTGGTGCAGGAAATTTCCGCCGGCGCGGAAGAACGCCGTGGTCCTTCCTTGTTTTGGATCAGTACGACGTTGAATCCCGACAAAGATCCAAAGGAAGTTGAAAAGTTGATTTACGCCCAGCTTGAACGTCTGAAAAGCGAGCCGGTGACAGACCTCGAGTTGGAGAAAGTCCGCATGCTGGTGCGTCGCGCAGGCGTCGAGCAACTGCAAAGCACTCAGGGACGAGCCACCAATTTGGGAGAATCGGCGGTGTTTTACAACGATCCTAATCTGGTGAACACCTGGCCCGAAAAGTATCTCGCAGTGACCAAAGCGAAAATCCAGGAGGTCGCGAAAAAATACTTCACCACAGCCAACCGCACCGTCGTCATAACGATTCCGAAGGAAGAACCCTCAGCCGCCGAAGCCGCAGGAAGGGGAGGGAAGTAGTGATGCAACGCCGAATGATCATGCATATTGCCGCGATATTCTTGCTTTCTACCGCTTCTCTGGTCTCTGCCGCACAACAGCAACTCGGTCCGGAACAACCCAGCACGCCGCGCAATCAGGTCGAGCTGAAAAACAAGGCGCCCGTCTCCAAAGAAATTCTGAAAGTGAAATTGCCGCGAGCGACGGAGGCAACACTCTCCAATGGAATGACGGTGCTGATTATTGAAGACCATCGGCTGCCTTTAATTTCCATGCAGTTCAGTATCGGCGCCAGCGGTCCGATTTTTGATCCGCCCAACATGGTAGGCCTTTCGCGCATCACAGCGCAGATGATGACGGAAGGCACTAAGACGCGCACCAGCTTGCAGATTTCTCAGGAAGTGGAGCGTTTGGGCGCGTCGATTTCGGTTTCATCCTCTTATGGATCCACCGTGACTATTCTTAACGCTTCCGGCCTGAGCGATAACTTCGATAAATGGCTGGACCTTGCCGACGACGTGCTGATGAACCCGTCGTTTCCCATCAATGAACTCGACCGCCATAAGCAACAACTCACCGTCGCGCTTCGCCAACAGCGGACATCAGCCGATTTTCTCATGAGCGAGCGCTTTGCTCGTGCGATGTACGGCGAACATCCCGCGGCCAATGTGACAACAAACCAGGCAACTGTGGATGCGCTCACTCCTGCGATTCTGGCGAAATGGCACGACGACAAATACGCTCCGCAGAATACGATTCTCGGAATTGCCGGCGATGTGAAGCCGAGCGAAATTGTGCCCAAACTGGAACGCCTGCTGGCCGGTTGGAAACGCACGGATATGAAGGAGTCTCTTCCCGCAAATCCAAAGCCCGCTACTGCGCGCAAGGTATTTCTGGTCGAACGGCCCGACTCGGTGCAAACCAGCCTGATCATGGGCAACATCGCGATTGACCGCCGGGATCCGGATTATTTCGTGATGGTTGCGTTGAATCAGGTGCTTGGTGGTGGCGGCGCTGGACGATTGTTCAAGAACCTGCGGGAAGAAAAAGGATATACCTACGGGGCTTATAGCTCATTCTCGGCTCGCAAATTTCCCGGTCCGTGGAATGCCAGCGCGGAAGTTCGTACCGAGGTCACCGATGGTGCGATCGCAGAATTCATCAAGGAGTTGCAACGCATGCGCGACGAACCGGTGACGAATGCGGAACTGGACGATGCTAAACGCGCCATCGTCGCCAGCTTCGCATTGTCGCTCGAAAAACCCGACGAACTTGTTAACTATGCGCTGACGCGCAAAATTTACGACTTGCCGGAAGACTATTGGGATACCTATCCGGCAAAGCTGATGGCGGTAACTCCGGCAGACATCCAACGTGTGGCACGAAAATACATCGATCCCCAGACGATGCAAATTATTGCGGTGGGCGATGGCGGAAAAATCCGTGCAGTCCTGGAAAAGTATGGCCCAGTCGAGCGCTACGATGTCCAGGGCAAAAAACTCAATTAGGAAGTTCCGCCTGCAATCACGAAAAATGGAATGACCGGCGACTGGAAGTTCGACCTATGGAGCATCTGACCACATCCCAACTGGAATCCGCAATGGACGAGCTGAAGCAATCTCCGCTCGATGGCGGCGAACTCCAGTTGATCGTGCGGCGGCCGCGCGCCGGGGAGCGGGAAGTTTTGAAAACTGCGGAACTCAGCCTGAAAGAGGGTCTTATCGGCGATTCCTGGCAGTTTCGCCCGAGTTCCAAAATGGCTGACGGATCGCCTCATCCCGAAATGCAGATCAATGTGATGAACTCTCGCGCCATTGCTCTTGTGGCGCAACAGGCGGATCGCTGGCAACTGGCCGGTGATCAGCTCTATGTGGATCTGAACCTCGGCGGCGCCAATCTGCCGCCCGGGACGCAACTGGAAATCGGCTCGGCAGTAATTCAAGTGACCGCCCCTCCGCATACGGGTTGCGCCAAGTTCAGTGCACGTTTCGGCCGCGACGCGACAAAATTTGTAAACTCCCCGGCTGGCCGGGCTCTGAACCTGCGCGGCATCAATGCGCGCGTGGTACGGCCCGGCACAATTCGGGTCGGCGATATCGTCCGCAAAGTGCAAAACACTCCTTTGTGATATCGTTAATGACTCAATAATGAAGCGCATCAATAAGCTAAAACTGCGGCTGCGCGAGATGCAAATGATCGGCCGCGGTTTGGTTTCCACGAAACATGTTTTGCTGGCGCATATCATTCCGACGCGCCGCTGCAACCTGGCCTGCGGTTATTGCAACGAATACGACGATTTTTCGCCGCCCATTGCCACGGATACCATGCTTCGCCGCATCGACTTGCTTGCCGGGCTGCGTACGGCAATTGTCACGATCAGCGGCGGTGAGCCGCTGCTGCACCCGGATCTGGAAAAAATCATCCAGCGCATTCGTCACCACGGAATGATCGCCGGGTTGATCACGAATGGTTATCTGCTCACGCCGAAAAAGATTCAGTCGTTGAACGATGCAGGCCTCGAGCATCTGCAGATCAGCATCGACAATCTGGAACCGGACGATGTTTCGATGAAGAGCCTCAAGGTGTTGGACAAAAAGCTCGAGTTTCTTGCCGAACATGCGGAGTTCGCCGTCAACATCAACTCTGTCGTTGGCGGAGGAATCAAAAATCCGGACGACGCCAAGAAGGTCACTTATCGCGCCATCGAGCTGGGATTCGCCAGTTCCATGGGCATTATTCACGATCACACCGGAGCATTGAAGCCGCTGACCGCGCACGAAGAGGCGGTCTATCGCGAAATCAAAGAACTAGGTACACGCAGTTATTCGCGCTTCAACTGGTTTCAGGAAAACCTCGCTCAGGGCAAACCCAACGAATGGAAATGCCGCGCCGGCAGCCGTTACCTGTACATTTGCGAAGATGGGCTGGTGCATTACTGTTCGCAACAACGCGGGTACCCTGGCGTTGCTCTGGAAAAATATACCTTCGCCGATGTGGCCCGCGAATATCGCACGGTCAAAGCCTGCGCGCCGACGTGCACTGTCGGTTGCGTTCTGAAAATCTCAGTGATCGATCACTGGCGAGGGAAGCAGGTACTCAGTCAAACGCCGAGAATGTGATAGCCGCCGTCGACATAAATCACTTCTCCGGTTATTCCACGCGACATCGAACTTACCAGGAATAACGCGGTATCTCCCACTTCATCCAATTCCACCGCTTTGCGCAGCGGCGCCTTCTCGGCGTGCAGCCGGATCATGTTGGAAATGCCGCCCACGCCTGATGAAGCGAGTGTTTTAATCGGGCCCGAGGAAATCGCATTGACGCGAACGCCATGCGGCCCCAGATCGTTTGCCAGGTAACGCACGGAAGACTCCAGCGCTGCCTTCGCCACGCCCATCACGTTATACCCCTGCACCACGCGTTCGCTCCCGAGATAAGTCAGGGTGACAATGCTGGCGTTCCGCCCTTGCATCAGCGGCAGGATTGCGCGCGACACCGCCGCGAGAGAATAAGCGCTGATATCCAGCGCGATTCGAAAATCGTCGCGCTTTGTTTCGCTGAAAGTTCCGGACAATGCTTCGCGCGGCGCAAAGGCCAGGGCATGGACGAAGAAATCCAGATGGCCGATTTCGTTGGTAATGTGTTGAACGAGGCTCTGGATTTGCTCATCGTTGGCGACATCGCATTGCAGCAACAATGGATTGTTCAGACTGGGCGCCAGCTCCCGGACATTTTCTCCGAGCCGTTCGGATTGATAAGTGAGCACCAGGCGCGCGCCCGCCTGGTTCACCGCATTGGCGATGCCCCAGGCAATCGATCGTTTATTGGCAACGCCCATGATGAGTCCGGTTTTTCCTTCGAGTAACATGGCGGTAATTCTAACCCACGCGTTATACTTCGCGCATGCCGAACGAATTGCAGGAACTGAAAGAAATCGTCAGAAAACGCTCGTTGCGCCTCGGAGACTTCACCTTGTCGTCCGGAAAGAAGGCCGATTATTACCTCGACTGCCGCATGACAACGCTCGACCCGCGAGGCGCATATTTGATCGCGCGGCTGGTGCTGGCAAAGATGCGGGAACTGAACATCGATGCCGACGCGATTGGAGGGTTGACGCTGGGCGCCGATCCCATGGCGGCTGCCGTCGCCGTTGTCAGCGGGCTGGAAGGTCATCCGTTGCCGGGCTTCATTGTCCGCAAGGAAGCCAAAGGTCACGGCATGCAACGTTACATTGAAGGCTGGGACGGGGCGCCCGGATCGAAAGTGGTGATTGTCGATGACGTTTGCACCAGCGGCGCTTCAACTCTGAGAGCTTGTGAACTTGCGGAGGCTGCCGGCTATCGCGTTGTCGCGACGTTCTGTGTGGTGGATCGTGAAGAAGGCGGCACGGAGGCGGTTTCCAGCCGCTACCCGTTTTATTCACTGCTGACCGCGAAACAACTGCTCAACGGGAGCCATGCTTGATTCCCCGTTTCCTGGACTGCGGATAATGCGTTATCTGACCCTTCTCGTCGTGTTATTCGCAGCCGCTCCCCAGATCTCCACTCCCGTTTCCTATTTCATCGAAGACGGCAAAGGCGTCGCCGGTTTTGATTCCGGCGATCCCGAACTTGCCGATCTGGCACTGGCCGCATGGTCACGAGAAAGCAACGCTCATCTCAAATTCGTGCGCGAGAAGACAGAAGCGAATGCGTTGCTGCGCATTCGCTGGATTAACGCAGGCGATGGTCTTTACGGCGAAACGCAGCGTTTCAACGTGAACGGCAAGCCGGGCGCTGTCGTGAACGTATCTCCGTCGATGGCGGGTCTCGGTGAGCCGTTATCGACACTGGCGATGCGCGATCGGCTTCTGCGCGATACCATTGTTTACCTCACCTGCGTCCACGAAATCGGCCACGCGATTGGCATGCAGCACACACGCAACTTTGCCGACATCATGTATTCATTTCAATACGGCGGCGATTTTGTCGAATATTTTTCCCGCTACCGCCGGCAGCTGAAAGGGCGCGCGGATATCGTCAGGGTTTCCGGCTTGTCAACGAGCGATATCATGGTTCTTCGTTCCCTCTATTGACATGAATTGGGAAGCCATTGCGACCACGCTGAAACTCGCGACAATCACAGCGGCGGTTCTGGCCATCGTTGGCTTACCCGTCAGTTATTGGCTGGCGTTTTCGAAATGGCGCTGGAAATTTCTGGTCGAAGCCATTGTCGCTCTGCCGCTGGTGCTGCCGCCCACGGTGTTGGGATTTTACATTCTCGTAGGATTAGGTCCGCGCAGCCCGTTCGGGCGCTGGTACGAATCCTGGGCGGGCCGCGGACTTCCGTTCACGTTCGAAGGCCTTGTCGTGGCATCCACTTTGTACAGCCTTCCATTTGCGGTGCAGCCCGTGGCGGCAGCGTTCCGTGCCATCGATCGGCGTCTGATCGAAGCGTCATGGACTTTAGGCGTCTCGTCGTGGGGAACGTTCTATCGCATCATCATGCCCCAGGCGAAGGCCGGACTGTTGGCAGGTTTCGTCCTGAGTTTTGCTCACACCGTCGGCGAGTTCGGCGTTGTGCTGATGGTTGGCGGCAATATTCCCGGCGTGACGCGCACGGTCTCCATTTTCATTTACGATGAAGTGCAATCGTTGAACTACGCTTCTGCCGCGACGACTTCTCTGGCGTTGCTGGTGTTCTCATTTGTCATTCTTTCGCTGGTCTACAGTCTCACTTCCCGGCGGGGACGCATCTTCGAATAGGGACAATTGTGCTCAGTGCTGAAATCGTAAAGCGATATCCGAGTGGTGTGGAAGTTCGGGCGTCTCTTGCTGTGCAGGCTGGCCGCTCCGTAACAGTACTGTTCGGTCCTTCCGGTTCAGGAAAAACAACATTGCTGCGCTGTATCGCAGGCCTGGAGGAATTGACCGAGGGCCGAATTGTCTTCAAGGACTTTGTTTGGGCAGATGCGGCGAAACATGTCCATGTTGCCGCGCAGAAACGTCCGGTCGGCTATCTATTCCAGGACTACGCCCTGTTTCCGCATTTGAAGGTCCGCGACAATATCGGCTACGGCATTGCGCACTATGCCGCGGCTGGCCGCAACGAACGCATTCTGAACACTGCAGAAAGTCTGCAGGTGACAGACCTGCTGGAACGTATGCCAGGAGAACTTTCAGGCGGACAACAGCAACGCGTCGCACTTGCCCGCGCACTGATTCGCGAGCCGCAATTGCTGTTGTTGGATGAGCCATTGTCGGCGCTGGATGGTGTCGCGCGAGACCATGTCCGTTCAGAACTGTCTGCCTTGCTGCGCCGCCTGCAGATTCCAGCTGTGTTAGTGAGCCATGACTGGGTCGACGCATTGAGTTTGGGAGATCAATTGTTGGTGTTGAATCGCGGCGCGGTGCTGCAGCAGGGGACTCCGCAGGAAGTCTTCACCAAACCGCAACACGAAGAGGTTGCGTCCGCTGTCGGAATGGAAAATCTGGTGGTGGCTCATGCCATTGAACGATCGGCTGGAATGCTTTCGCTCCAGGTTGAACGTGCCCAACTTTACGCCGCCGATCCGGGCGGAGGGGATGCGGAGTATTTCGTCTGTATTCGTGGCGAAAACGTCACGCTTGAGACGGGCCGCGCTGCTCAGAGCAGTGCGCGAAATCGGCTGGCAGGCGTCGTGCGGGAAATCGTACCGTCGGCTTCATTTCTGAAGGTCATTGTCGACGTTGGTTTCCCGCTGGCTGCGCTGGTGACACGGCAAGCGGTGTCCGATATGGCTTTGGCAACGGGTTCGGAAGTTTCTGCCAGCTTCAAAGCGTCTGCCGTACACCTGATTCCCAAGCGTTAAAGAGCTGCAGTCCCCGATTTACTGGAAACATCTGGGCAAAACACGCTAGCATTTTAAGTTTGCCGCTGTCTAAGCAGGTTTCTGTGGGGGGATTTCGATGATCATTAGGTGGCCAAATCTTGTCCTGGCGGTTGTGACCGGCTTGTTGCTGAGTATGCCGCTTGCCGCCGAGACATCCGCAACAGGAGACCTGAAGTTCGGCAACCTTCCGCTGGTGTTTGAACCTAATCGCGGACAAACGGCGGCGCCGGTACGCTTTGTTTCGCGCGGCAACAGATACAGCCTTTTCCTGACCGAGACCGAAGCTCTGATTTCTTTGTCCGGAGAAAAACCCGCAGCCGTTCGCATGCAGCTGGTCGGTCAGAACCCTCATCCGCAAATTGCCGGCGGCAATCCACAACCCGGAACGAGCCAGTACATCAAAGGCTCCGCCGCTTCACAGTGGCACGGCGAAGTCCCGCATTACCTGAAAGTCGATTATCGCTCCGTTTATCCCGGCATCGATCTCACCTACTATGGAAATCAGCGCCAGTTGGAATATGACTTCACGGTTGCGCCCCATGCCAATCCGAAAAAAATCCAGCTGAAATTTACCGGTGCAGAGCGCATCGAAATAAATGCCGCAGGCGATCTGGTGCTGCATACGGCTGCTGGAGAACTCCGCCACGAACGGCCGTACGTTTACCAAATGCGCGATGGCAGACCACAAGCGGTTGCCGGTGCGTTCGCATTGCTGAACGACGGGGTCGTCGGCTTCCGCATCGGCAAGTACGATGAAAGTTCCCCGCTGATCATCGACCCGAAATTTCTATATGCGACATATTTCGGCGGCGCCGGCAACAACGGCGACATCGGGATCGATCTCAAAGTGGATGCGTTGGGGACGACGTATGTGACGGGCTATACCTCATCCATGGATTTCTTTGCCACCAATCTTAGCTCGTCGTCGGCCGGCGGCAACCTCGATGCATACGTCATGAAGGTGAACGCGGCGGGTACAACGGTGCTTTCGGCGATGTACTTCGGTGGCGCCGGGGATGATGAAGGTCATCGCATCGCGCTCGACGATCTCGGCAACATCTACATCACGGGATTCACTTCGTCCGCTGACTTTCCCATTGTCAACGGATTCCAGGTCAAGCTGGCCGGGCGCAAAGACGCCTACATTGCAAAGATCAATAACGCCGTTACACAGATTTTGTTTTCTTCTTATATTGGCGGCTCGCTGGACGATCAGCCGTTCGGACTGTCAGTGGACTCCGCGCACAACATCTATATCGCCGGCGAAACCTTGTCGAACAATTTCCCGCTCGTCAAACCCGTCGATAACCGCTTTGCCGGCGGCCTGGCGGACGGGTTTGTGGCGAAACTCGCTCCAGATGGAACTCTTATCTACTCGACCTATCTTGGTGGCAAAGGGAACGATCGCGCCTACGATGTCACTTCAGATGCCAGTGGCAATGCCTTTATCACGGGTTTCACTTCGTCGTCTGATTTTCCTGTAATAAACGCTGTCTTCCCCACCTTCCAGGGTGGCACAGAGGATGCATTCGTTACCAAGCTGAGCCCGGACGGTGGGACGTTTCTCATCTCGACGTTTCTCGGTGGCTTCGGTACCGATGAAGCAGTTCGCATTGCCATCGATCCATTCGGGGGCATCGTGATTGCAGGGTTTACCAACTCGCCGAATTTCCCACTCCAGAATGCAGTTCAGGGTTTCCTTGCCGGCGGCATGGATATCTTTGTAACCCGGTTCGTTCCCGATCTGACTGCAGCGATATATTCGACCTATATCGGCAGCGACGGTTCTGAAAGCGCGCCCGGCCTTGCCGTGGATGCGGCAGGCAATGTGTATATTGCCGGGTTCACGTCGTCGTTTACGTTTCCCGTCGTCAATGGCATTGAAGTGGGTCTCGGTGGCGGAACGCTGAAAGGCGACCGCGATGCCTACATCACGAAACTAAGTTTGACCGGCAGAATCCAGTTTTCAACGTATATCGGCGGCACCAATTCGGATGGTGCGGTGGCGATCGCTTTGGATAGTGCCGGCGATATTTACATGACCGGTTATACGTTTTCGTCGGACTTCCCCGTAGTGAATGCGTTTCAACCCACCATCGCCAGTGCCGCTGCCGACGGTTTTCTACTGAAGATCAACGACGATGATGTGGTGGTCTCATCGACGATGACTATTCCATCTAACGGCGGTGTTGAACTCGACACACTCGGCGCCAGCAATCAGGTCGGCTTCGGCCATACCCGGTTCGACGTGCCTGCC
>JADMIO011683248.1_pt1 | contig 89909 bp, 71 predicted proteins | sample 8958161 | NCBI WGS metagenome assembly JADMIO01 (sample SAMN16585339, study PRJNA669376) | soil metagenome | isolation source: Crop rotation soil | place: USA: Cullars Rotation, Alabama | collected 2011
GAGCCAGTGTGATTACATTTGCGGCCTAACTGTGGCCAGTCCAGTTACGCTGGAGTCACTAGTATTTAGGTGACACTATAGAAGCGGCCGCGACAACTTGTCCACGTGGAATTCTAAGCTTAGGATCCCAATGTGCTGGAAAGCCGCCTGATCTTCCTGGAGACGAAGGGTCGGCCGACGTATCTGGTCCGAGACCGGCGAGGGCGTTTCGAATCCGACGCCCCGGCCCGGACGCTCCCCGCGAAGCGACGGGCCTCGTGATCGCCTCCTGGTCGTCGGGGCCGGCCGAGGATCACATGGACGAGGCCATCCTCGTCGACCTCGCGGGCCTGATCGAGAAACACCCCTGGTGGCAGGCCCGCGCGTCGCTCACGCTGGCGCTCCTGGATCGGCTCGGCGTCCGCCCTCCGGCGCGCGTCCTGGACGCCGGTTGCGGCTGGGGGATCACGCTCTCGGCGCTCGAAAAACGCGGGTACGCGGCGACCGGCCTGGACGTCTCGCGCAAGGCCCTAGAACGTCTCGACGCGCCCGGCCGGACGCTCGTCGAGGCCGACCTGACCCGCCCGTGGCCTCCGGGCGTGGGGATGTTCGATGCCGTCCTCGCGCTCGACGTGATCGAGCACCTGGACGACGACCGCGACGCCGTGGCCCGCCTGGCGGAGCGGCTCGCGCCCGGGGGCGTCCTGATCGTCAGCGTCCCCGCGCTGCCGGAGATGTACGGCGAATTCGACGCGATCCAGGGGCATCGACGCCGATACCTCCCCGAAACGCTCCGCGCAGCCTTCTCGGGGAGCGGCCTCGACGTCGATCGCGTCTTCTGGTGGGGCGAGTGGCTGGTGCGGCGTCTCAGAGCCTCCCGGCTGCGACCGAGGTCGCGTCCCGGAGAGCCCGTGTCGCGAACGTATCGACGTTACCTGACGGTCCCGCCGTGGCCCGCCCCCCTGCTCCTCCGGGCGATGTTCGTGCGGGAGGAAGGCCGGGCCCTCGACGGAAAACTCGCGACCGGGACGTCCCTGTTCGCGGTGGCGCGGGAGCGATCGTCCTCGGCGTCTCGCCGGGGATGATCGCTCCTCGGAACTCGCGCGAGGTCTCCATCGCGAGCGGTTCCCGCGTGCCCCTCGCGGCTCGGAGTGTGGTGAGGTCCATCGGAGGGGGCAGCGGGAGGGACCGCGTCCTCGCGATCAGTCGCCCTTCTTCTCGCGCTTGCCCTCGATGTCGAACTCCTGCTTCTGGCCCCCGAACTCCGCCTCGCCCTTCCCCTTCAACGTGTCCCCGTCGATCGTCAGGGTGTAGTCGATGGGGATCTCATTGTCCATGAGCTTCCGCACGGCGGAGAACGTCAGCTTTCCGTCCTGGAATTTCGGGTCCTTGAGCTTCTCGTCCTTCTGGTCCGGCCAGCTCATGGTGCCGACGAGCTTGTCTCCGTCCTTCTTGACCGTCAGGGTGGACATCCGCTGCTGTCCGCCGATCTCATACGCGCATTTCCACGTCCCGACCGGGTCTGCGGCCTTGTCGTCCCCCGCCCTCGCCAGGACGCTGACTCCGAGGACCAAAGCCATCGAGAGGATCGCCTTCATCATCGCCTCCGAGTTCGTGGCGTAGCGAGGGCGGCCCGACGTGGACCGCCGCGCGCGACGGGCCGAGATTGTATCCCCGCCCGGGTCGGTAGTCACGTCCCAGGGAGATCCGTCGCGGGAACCCGGACGCGTTTTTCCGCCACGATGGCCCTTCCGTCGCCCGCATCGTGTATCCTGGGGCCACGCACGCCTGCGCATCCCGGCCACCGGAGACGCTCGGCCATGACCGACGCGCATCGAAGATTCCGACCGAATCGCACGCCCTGCGGCAAGACCCGGCGCGAGTTCCTCTGGGAGGTGGGCGGAGGGTTCGCCGGCCTGGCCTTGCTGGACCTTCTCTCGCGAGACGGGTTCCTCGCGGGCGAGGCGCGCGGCGAGGAGCCCGATCGCGCCCTGAATCCGTTCCACGTCCGGCCGTCGCACTTCCCGGCGAAGGCGAAGCACGTCGTCTTCCTGTTCATGAACGGGGCGCCGAGTCAGGTCGACACGTTCGACCCCAAGCCCGCGCTCGATCGGTTCCACGACACGGCCTACTCGGGCAAGACGCCGGTCGGATCGAACGGGAGGCCCGTGGGACGGCTCATGAAGTCCCCGTTCCGCTTCGCGAACCGCGGTCAGAGCGGCCTGCCGATCAGCGACCTGTTCCCGCACACGGCGAAGTTCGCCGACGACCTGTGCGTCGTCCGCTCCCTGCACACCGACACCGCCGCGCACGCCTCGGGCTGCCTCCAGATGAACACGGGGAGCGTGCTCCTGGGGAAGCCCTGCCTCGGCTCGTGGCTGAGCTACGGGCTCGGCAGCGAGGCCGAGGACCTGCCCAGCTTCGTCGTGATGACCGACCCGCGCGGGGGGCCGATCGGCGGGGCGTCGAACTGGACCGCCGGGTACATGCCGGCCGCGTACCAGGGGACGCTCTTCCGGGGCAAGGGCTCGCCGCTCCTGGACCTGGCCACGCCGGAGGGGATCGGCGAGAAGGCGCAGAGGCGCGACCTGGACCTCCTGAAGACGTTGAACGAGGAGCACGCCCGGGATCACGCCGGGGAGACGGAACTCGCCGCGCGCATCCATTCTTATGAACTCGCCTACAAGATGCAGACCAGCGCCGCCGAGGTGGTGGACCTGGACCGCGAGAGCGCCCGCACCCGCGCCGATTACGGGCTGGACGAGGACCGGACGCGAGACTTCGGCCGCAAGTGCCTGATGACGCGGAGGCTCCTGGAGAAGGGCGTCCGCTTCGTCCAGCTCTATTCGGGCGGCGGCCACCTGGAAGACACCTGGGACGGCCATTCGGACTGCATCACCAACCACCGCACCCACGCGGGAGAGACGGACAGGCCGATCGCCGCGCTGATCGCCGACCTCAAGCGGACCGGGCTGTGGGACGAGACCCTGCTCATCTGGGGCGGCGAGTTCGGCCGCACTCCCACGAGCGAGGGGCTGTTCAAGCCGGGACGCGATCACAACCCGCACGGGTTCTCGATGTGGCTCGCCGGTGCGGGCGTGAAGGGCGGCCAGGCGATCGGCGCGACGGACGAGCTCGGGTTCGACGCCGTCGAGGACCGCGCGCACGTCGCCGACCTCCACGCGACGATCCTGCACCTCATGGGGCTCGACCACACCAAGCTGACCTTCCCCTTCGGAGGGCGCGACCAGCGCCTGACGGACGTGAAGGGCAACGTCATCACGAAGGCCCTCGCATGAAAGCGTTCGCCGCCGCCCTCCTCCTGCTCGTCGTCGCTCAGGACGCCCCCGTCCGCGTGCCCGAGTATCCGCCCGCGAGCGAGGTCCGCGCCTCCTTCCGCGCGATGCTCGACCGGCCCCGCGTCGCGCCCGACCCGAAGCCCCTCTCGTCCGGCAGCAACGGGCTCCCCGCCGGGATGACGGAAGAGACGCTCACGATCGCGACCGAGAAGAAGCCCGACGGCGGCGAGGAGCGCGTGCCAGTCCTGATCGTCCGCCCGAAGCCGACCGGGAAGAGGATGCCCGTCGTGATCGCCCTGCACGGCACGGGCGGCACGAAGGAAGGGATGAAGTCGTGGCTGATCGAGCTCGCCCGCAGGGGGATCATCGGCGTCTCGATCGACGGCCGTTACCATGGCGCGCGGGCCGGGAACACGGGCGAGGGGACGAAGGCCTACAACGAGGCCATCGCCCGCGCGTGGAGGTCCAAACCGGGCGAGCCGATGGAGCATCCGTTCTACCTCGATACGTGCTGGGACGTGTGGCGGACGATCGACTTTCTATCGACGCTCGACGACGTCGACGCGAAGCGGATCGGCCTGTTCGGCATCAGCAAGGGCGGGATCGAGACGTGGCTCGCCGGATCGGTGGACGAGAGGGTTGCGGTGGCCGTCCCCGCGATCGGCGTGCAGAGCCTGCGATGGAGCCTGGACAACGACCGATGGCAGGCGCGCGCGAACACCATCGCCGCGGCCCACAAGGAGGCGGCGGACGACCGGGGCGAGCGCAAGGTGACTCGCGAGACCTGCCGCGCCCTGTGGGGCAAGATCATCCCCGGCCTGCTCGATCGGTACGACTGCCCGAGCATGCTCCGCCTCTTCGCGGGACGCCCCCTCCTGATCGTCAACGGCGAGGACGACGCGAATTGCCCGCTCCCCGGCGCGCGGATCGCCTTCGCCTCGGCGGAGGCGGCGTTCAAATCGGCCGGGGCGACTGAGAAGCTCAAAATCGACGTGGCCGAGGACAGCGGGCACACGATCACCGACTCGCAGAAGGCCATGATCTTCGCCTGGTTCGAGAAATGGCTGTAGGGCGAACGCTCGCACCTATCACGAGGAATCCATGATCGCGCTCGTCCTCTGCCTGGTCGCCGCGGCGCCCGAGGCCCCGAAGGCCGTCGATCCGCAGTTGAAGATCACCCTGTTCGCCGACGCGCCGGACATCGTCACGCCGACGGGCATCGCCGTCGATCCGAAGGGGCGCGTGCTCGCCATCGAGAGCCACACCCACTTCCGCCCGGAGGGATACACGGGCCCCCCGGCCGACCGCATCCGCGCCTTCGAGGACACCGACGGCGACGGCCGGGCCGACCGGATTACCACGGTCTTCGAGGGCACGAAGCACACGATGGCCCTGGCGTTCCACCCGGACGGCGGCCTCTACGTCGCCTCGCGCAACGAGGTCTTCCGGCTCGACCTGGACGCATCCGGCAAGGCGACGACCCCACGCAAGACGCTCGTCCGCCTGGAGACGCCCGGCAACTATCCCCACAACGGCCTCTCCGGCGTCTGCTTCGACTTCGACGGCACCGTCTATTTCGGCCTCGGCGAGAACCTCGGCGCCGACTACGCCCTGATCGGCACCGACGGGACGCGCCTGCAAGGCGGCGGCGAGGGCGGGAACATCTACCGATGCCGCCCCGACGGCTCGAAGCTCGCACGCGTTGCCACGGGGTTCTGGAACCCGTTCGCGATGACGTTCGACGCCTTCGGCCGCCTGTTCGCGGTGGATAACGACCCCGACTCTCGGCCGCCCTGCCGCCTGCTGAACATCGTGGACGGCGGCGATTACGGCTATCGGTTCCGCAACGGGCGCAAGGGGCTCCATCCCTTCACATCCTGGAACGGCGAGCTTCCCGGCACGCTGCCGATGGTGGCGGGGACGGGCGAGGCGCCGTCGGGGATCGTGGCGTACGAGTCGGACGGGTTCCCGAGCTTCCGGGGCGACCTGCTCGTCACGTCCTGGGGGGATCACCGGATCGACCGCTTTCGACTCAAGGATGACCCGCAGAACACCACGCTCGCGGCCTCGGTCCGCCCGATCGTCACCGGGGGGGAATCCTTCCGCCCCGTGGGGATCGCCGTCGCGCCCGACGGGTCGCTGTTCGTGACCGATTGGGCCGACAAGTCGTACGAGCTGCACGGCAAGGGGCGCATCTGGCACATCTCGGCCGCGAACCGGCCGGAGAGGACGGACCCCTCGGCGGGCGTCATGCACCCCGACCGGGCGATCCGCGACCGGGCGGCGAGGACGCTCGGAGAATCGGGCGACGCGGGGCAAGGCCGTCTCCGCGATCTCCTGGCCGACCCGAAGGGGGACGCGAGGGCGCAGGTCTCCGCCTTGCACGGGCTTGTTCTATCGGGTAAGGCCGGCGGGGACGTGCTGAGGGCCGCGCGGTCCGCGAATAAGCCCGAGGTCGAAGCGGAGGCGATGCGGACGCTCCCCGAGGCGACCGTCCTGGGCGGCGAGGGGCCGCGGTCCGCGGCGGCGACGGCCGCCTGGCACCGTCGCGGGGGGATCGAGCGGAACCTGCGCGGCCGCTCGGCCGATCCCTTCCTCGATCAGGCGGCCCGCGTGCCGCTGGCGAGGCAGGACGCGCGTTCCCTCATCGGCCTCTTCCGCGCCTCCCGCGAGCCGAACGCGCGGCTGCAAATTGTCCTGGCCCTGCGCGACTCGACGGACCCCTCCGCTCGCGAGGTCCTCCCCGCCGCTCTCGGCGACTCGGACCCCGACATCCGGTTCGTGGCGATCCAGTGGATCGGCGAGCAGGGCCTGGCCGGACACCGCGAGGATCTCCTCCGATCTCTCGGTGCCGGTTCCATCACCAATCGCCTGTTCGAGGGGACGCTCGCCGCGATCGACCGCCTGGACGGAGGCAAGACCCAGGCGAACGACGAGGCGGGGGGAGAGGCACTCGTCTCGCGATTCGCGACCGATCCGAACGCTCTCGCCTCGGTGCGACGCCTGGCCCTGCGCGTGCTCCGCCCCGATCATCCCGCGCTGACGACGGCGGTGCTGGACGACCTCCTCCGCTCCTCGGACGCCGCCCTGCGCATCGAGGCCGTCCGCCTGCTCCGCGACTCGCCGATCCCCGACCGGAGGGCGAGGCTCCTTCGCATCGCCGCCGATCGCGAGGAGCCGTCGACGGTCCGGGCCGAGGCCGTGGCGGGGCTCTCGGGCGCGACCGAAGAGGAACGCAGCACGCTGGTTGCCCTCGCGAGCGGCCCCGATCGCGCGGTCCGGCTCCAGGCGCTGCGATCGCTCCGCGACGTCCCCCTCTCCTCCGAGCAGAAGGAGATTCTCTCCCGGGTCCCGAACGAGGTCTCCGACCCCGCGCTCGCGTTCCTGAAGGGCGGGCCGCTGTCCGAGGCGTCGTCCGCCCATGACCTGCTCCGGGTGAAGGAGTTCCGGCGGGCGGTCCCGGCCGATCCCGAGGAAGGGGAACGCGTCTTCTTCCACCCCAAGGGGGCGGGGTGCTACCGATGCCATCGGCTCGACGGCCGGGGAGGGCGCGTGGGGCCGGACCTGACGGCGACCGGGCCGCAGACGGACCTGGAGAAGCTCGTCGATTCGATCGTCCTGCCCGATCGCGAGATCGCCCCCCAGTTCACGACGTGGAGCGTCGCGCGTCACGACGGCACGCTCGTCCAGGGGGTCCTGGTGGAGGAGGCCGTCAACGGCGACCAGACGTACGCGGACGCCGAGGGACGGGCCCACGTCGTCAAGGGGGCGGACCTCGCCGAGCGGAAGCCGCTGACCACCTCCATCATGCCGAAGGGGCTCGGCGGCAAGCTCACCACGCGGGAACTGTCCGACCTGCTCGCCTTCATCCGCCGCGAGGGGGGGGAGCCGGGGCACGACAACGTCCTCACCGCCGAGGAGAAGGCCGCCGGGTGGAGCCTCCTGTTCGACGGCAGGACGCTCGACGGCTGGATGACGTCGTCCAAGACACCCAGCAAGGTCCCCGTCAGGGACGGCGCGATCAACCCGCACGGCTGCGGCGGATACATGATGATCCACGAGAAGGTCTGGGGCGACTTCGACCTCTCCCTGGACTTCAAGATCAGCCCCAGGTGCAACAGCGGCGTCTTCGTCCGCACCTTCCCGCTCGAACCGAGGCCCGGAAAGGACGTCGGTTTCAATGGCCTGGAGATCGCGATCGACGACACGAAGGACGCCGACCTCCACGACACGGGGGCGATCTACGACCTCGTGAAGCCGTCGAAGAACGCGATGAAGCCCGCGGGCGAGTGGAATCATTTGGAGATCACCTGCGACGGGCCGAGGGTCGTCGTCCGCGTGAACGGCGAGCGCGTCTCGTCGATGAATCTCGACGAGTGGACCGAGCCGAACAAACGGCCGGACGGCTCCGGGCACAAGTTCGACGTCGCCTACAAGGATCACCCCCGGTCGGGCTACATCGGCCTCCAGGACCACGGCAGCGATTGCTGGTACAAGAACATCAAGATCCGCAAACGTCACTGAACGGAGATCGCATCGTGGCCCGACGATTCTTCTTCCTCCTCGCCGTCCTCGCCATGGCCCGGCCGCTCGTGGCCGCCGGTCCCGCGAAGCCCGAGCCGAATTTCCCCCCGCCCGAGACGAAGGGCGGATGGCCCTCCCTGCTGCCCGAGTCGGGCGAACCCGACGACGCGGCGAAGGCGAAGATCCGCAAGGAGGCGGGCGTCGATTGGGACAGGCTCCGCGCCGCGTGGGAGTGGAACGGCAAGGGCGAGGGGAAGACCGGCCTGCTCGTGATCCGCCACGGCAAGGTGGTCGGCGAGTGGTACCGCGACTGCGACCGCACGACGGACTTCAACATCTATTCCAGCTCGAAGGCGTACACCAGCCTCGCCTATGGCCTCATCCTCGACGAATTCGGCGGAGAGCTCCCGGGCGGGAAGACGCTCGCGCTCGATACCAAGGTCTGCAACCCCGAATGGCTCCCCGAGTCCCTGCCCCTGCCCGACGGGCGGAAGGCCGAGATCACGGTCAGGCACCTGCTGAACATGGCGTCGGGGCTCGGCGAGGAGCAGATGCCCGGGAAGCGTCATTACGAGTGGGCGCTCGGGCACGTCGAGGATTCGCCGTTCGCGAAGCTCAAGGACGCCCCGGGGGAGAAGTTCCACTACAGCAACGCGGGCGTCGCCCACCTCGTCCTCGTGTTCCACCGCGCGACGGGCGTGGACCTGTTCCCGTTCCTGAAAGAGCGCATCCTCGACCCGATCGGCGTGACCCGGATGCGCTGGACACAGGTCGGCGGGGACGGCGGGATCGGCCCGTTCAGCCAGGGGTTCAGCGGCGTGATGACCAACGCCCGCGAGCACGCCCGGTTCTGCACGCTGGCCCTGCACAGGGGGACCTGGGACGGCAAGCGCCTGGTTCCCGAGGATTACTACGATTTCGCCTGGAAATCCAGTCCCGCGAACCCCTCGTACGGCGCCCAGTGGTGGGTCTATCCGAAGTTCTCTGACGCCCCGCGCGACCTCGTTCAGACGGCCGGCGCGCGGAACAATCACGGGTATGTGATCCCCAGCCTCGACCTGGTCGTGGTCCGCGTGGGCGACGGCAACGCCTACCCGAAGGATTTTGAGAGAGAACTGATCGCGAAGATCCTCGCGGCGGTCGACTCTCCCTCGAGTTCGAGGTGAGTCGCCGATGGACGTGATCCTAGCCAGTACCTCCCCCTACCGCCGGGCGCTCCTGGATCGCCTCGGCATCCCGTTCCGGTCCCTCGCGCCGGAGGTGGACGAGGACGCCTACAAGGCGGGCGGCCTCTCGCCGCTCGCCCTGGCCGAGGTGCTGGCGCTGGCCAAGGCGCGGAGCCTGTCCGACGCCCGGCCCGACTCGATCGTGATCGGCTCGGATCAGGTCGCGTCCCTCGACGACCTTCCCCTCGGGAAGCCGGGATCGGTCGCATCGGCCGAGGCCCAGCTTTCGGCGATGTCGGGACGATCGCACGAGCTGATCACGGCCGTCGCCGTCCGCCATCGCGGGGAGACGATCGCCCACACGGACGTCACGACGCTGACCATGCGCCGCCTCTCCGCCGACGAGATCCGTCGCTACGTGGAGGCCGATCGTCCTCTCGACTGCGCCGGCTCGTACAAGCTGGAATCGCGCGGGATCGCCCTCTTCGAGCGGGTCGTCTCGGACGACCACACGGCGATCGTCGGCCTCCCCCTGATCGCGGTGACGACCATTTTGAGGTCGCTCGGCGTGCGGGTTCCATGACCCGAAACCTCAGGCGACCAGGCCGCGAGCCCATTCGGCGTCCTCGGCCGAGAGAGCCGGCTTCGGCGGCCGCGCGTAGTCGATTTCCAGGTCGTACCGGGCGATGCCGTACACCTTGTGGAGGAGCCCGTTCAGGTCCAGCATCGGCTCGACATCATCGCCGCGGAGGGGGATTGGGATGGGCGGGATGGGGTCGCGGACGCCGAAGATATAGAGCTGCGCGCCGGGCCGATCGTGGCCGCGGCTCACGAGGATGCGGTAGTCGCTACGGACGTCCGGCCCGATAACGGGCATCGGCTTGCCCGCCCGCAACAGGTCGATCTCGACGAGGTTGGTCATCGAGCCGGCGATCTGGTTCCGCTTGGTCTCATAGTCCTTACGACCGCGCCCGTGCGTCTTGTTGACGGGGGACAGGACCTCGATGGTCGTGATGAGGTGCCCGCGCGCCGTTCGGATTTCCAGGTAGCTCTCGTGGACTTCCCCGACGAACGGGATCTCCACCTCCAGGACCGCAGGCCCCGCCGCGACGTCTCGTGCGGGGCGGGGCGACGGCTTGACACGCTTCCGGGACAGGATCGCGACATCCGGCAGCCCGATCAGCTCCAAGTCATCGGGTTCGAGCAGGTAGGTGCGGCGATTGAGGCGGGCGAGATAGTTGGGCGAGAGGAGCGGCGCTAGTTCCTCTCGCATGGCGGCGATCAGGGCGTCATGGAGATCCGGCCAAATATCGGAATCTTCCAGATACGGATCCATGCCCGGGAACGGCGATCTCATGGCAATCCCCCTCGGCCCGCATCCGGTTTGGACCATGCCTCCAGATTACCACTCCTGCGCTCACTCGCCTATCACCTTGATCAGCACCCTCTTGGGCCTCCGGCCGTCGAATTCGCCGTAGAAGATCTGCTCCCACGGGCCGAAGTCGAGCTTCCCGTCGGTGATCGCCACGACGACCTCTCGCCCCATAACCTGGCGTTTCATGTGGGCATCGGCGTTGTCCTCGCCCGTGCGGTTGTGCCGGTACCGCTGGGGAGACGGATCGAACGGGGCCAGGGCTTCGAGCCACGCCTTGTAATCCTCGTGCAAGCCGGGCTCGTCGTCGTTGATGAACACGCTCGCGGTGATGTGCATGGCGTTCACGAGGACCATCCCCTCGCGGACGCCGCTCTGGCGCACGGCCTCTTCTACCCGTGGTGTGATGTTGAGGAAGGCCATCCGTTCGGGGAGGGTCAGCGTGAGATGGACCGTGTGAGACTTCAACGACGGGGCCCTCCGATCGGTTTAAAAGTCCTGGAAACGTGTGGGTTATGATCAGACGGCCCGAGATCGGGGCGAATCCGGCCTCGAATGTGCAATGCGATTTCGCGCGCGTGTTGAACCAATCTAATCGCGAGTGGCGCGTACGACAACGCGATCGTGTCGACACTTTCTTCCTCGGCCGCTCGTTCGCGTGATAAGATAGGATGGTTTGCGCGGCCTGGCAGATTCGTCGTGAACTGACGCCGAAGGGGAGGGTAACATGCGCGGGTCCAAGACCGGGGTGACGCTGGACGCACCGCCGGACAACCCGGACGCCCCGGCGACGGAGGCGTCGCCCAGTGCCGGTGCCCCCCCACACGCCAGGAAAGGCCGAAACTGGGCGCCGCGGATGTGGCAGGGCATGAACTTCTTCGCCTGGTTGCGGCTCGCGGCGAGGAACGGCCTGCACGTCAGCTGGACTCATGCCTACATGCCCGTCGTGATCACGTTCGTGAGCCTCTTCCACACGATCCTCCGCGCCGTCGAACGGCTGGTCTTCGGCCGTCGCGTGGCGAGGACGGAGATCCGCGAGGCCCCGATCTTCATCGTCGGCCACTGGCGCACGGGGACGACCCTCCTGCACGAGCTGCTGACCCTCGACGCGCGGCATACCTACCCGACGACTTATGAATGCATGGACCCGAATCATTTCCTGCTGACGGAGGGCTTCTTCCGGAAGTGGGCCGGGTTCCTGATGCCGACGAAGAGGCCGATGGACAACATGGCCACGGGATGGGACCACCCGCAGGAGGACGAGTTCGCCCTCTGCATGCTCGGTCAGGGGTCGCCCTACCTCACGATCGCGTTCCCGAACCATCGGCCGCACGACCCGGAATATCTCGACCTGGAAGGGCTCACCCCCAGGCAGCTCGCGTCGTGGAAATGGACGTTCCTGGACTTTCTCCGCCGCATCACCTACCGGCGCCCCAAACGCCTGGTGCTCAAGTCGCCGACGCATTCCTGCCGGATCAGGACGCTGCTGGAACTCTTCCCCGACGCCCGTTTCGTCCACATCGTCCGCGACCCGCGCGTGGTGATCCCCTCGACGATCCACCTGTGGAAATCCCTGTACGGGAAGCACGGCCTCCAGACGCCTCGCTTCGAGGGGCTGGAGTCGGACGTCTTCGCGACGTTCGATCGCCTCTACGCGAAGCTCCAGGAAGGACGCGCGCGGGTCGATCCCTCGCGATACCACGAGCTGAGGTACGAGGACCTCGTGGCCGACCCGATCGGATCGATGCGCGAACTGTACGATCACCTCGAACTCGGCGGGTTCGACGCCGTGCGACCCGGCCTGGAGCGATACCTCGCCGAGACCGCGAATTATTCGACGAACCGATACAGCGTGACGGGCGATTTCCTCCGGCAGATCGAATCGCGATGCGCGGGCGTGATCTCGCAATATGGTTACGATTCGGCCTCGTGATTTATGGACGCAACTTCAAGGGATCATGCCTTGTCGAGGGATGAGGCGAGGGCGTCCACGCCCACGATCGGCTCCGCGCAGGTGAAATTCTCGCAGACGTAGGTCGTCAGGCGACCCTCGCGCGCCGGACGATCCTCCAGGAGCGGGACGGAGGCCGGGGCCGCGGCGGACGCCGGCCGAGGCGCGACGACCTTGTGCGGCAGGAATCGCGAGGAGATTGCCTCCAGGGCGGTGACGAACTCCCCGGGGTCGTCGCCCGAGACGACGGCGTATTCGCGACGGCTCGCGAGCAGGAAGTCGAGCGCCACGAGGCTCTGCCCGGCCGCGGCGGGCATCTGCTCCAGGACCTTGTGGACCGACTGCAAGGTCGCCCGCCCGGTCGCCTCCAGGTCGTCCCGTCCGGTCAAGGCCGCGAGGCGCAGGAGCGCCGTGGCGGCCATCGCGTTGCCCGACGGGGTGGCGTTGTCGTAGGCGTCCTTCTGGCGGGCGATCAATTCTTCGTGGTTGCGTCCCGTGTAGAAGAAGCCGCCGTGCTCGGGGTCGGAGAACTCGTCGATCATCACGCTCGCGAGGTCCAGCGCCCCGTCGATCCACCTCGGCTCGCCCGTGGCCTCGTAGAGGCGCGTCAGGCCGTCGATCAGGCAGGCGTAATCGTCGAGGTATCCGTTGAATTTCGCCTGCTCGTCCTTGTAGCTGTGCAGGAGACGCCCGTCCGGCGATCGCATCCGGTCGAGCAGGAACCCCGCGCACTTGCGGGCTGCGTCCAGGTATCGCTCGTCCTTGAGGATGCGCGCCCCGTCGGCCAGGGGGGCGAGCATCAGGCCGTTCCATGAGGTGAGGACTTTCGTGTCCTTGCCCGGGGGGATGCGGCGGTCGCGGACGGCGAGGAGCCTCGCGCGGTCCGCGTCGAGCGCGGCCCGGAGTTCCGCCTCGTCGCGCCCGAGCATCTTCGCGGATTGCGCCAACGACTTGGGCATGTTCAGGATCGTGTGCCCTTCCCAGTTCCCCTGGCGGGTCACGTCATACACATAGGTGAACGCCTTCGCCCGTTCGGGGCCGAGGGTCGCCTCCACCTCGTCGAGCGACCAGACGTAGAATTTCCCCTCGACCCCCTCGCTGTCGGCGTCCTCCGTCGCATAGATCCCGCCCTCCGGGCCGATCATCCGGGCGAGGATGTAATCCATCGTCTCGCGTGCCACGCGGGCGTATTCCGGCTCGCTCGTGAGCTGGAACGCCTCGAGGTAGACCGAGGTCAGGAGGGCGTTGTCGTACAGCATCTTCTCGAAATGCGGTACGAGCCATCGGTCGTCGGTCGAGTAGCGCGCGAACCCGCCGAGCAGGTGGTCGTAGATGCCGCCGCGGGCCATCTTGTCGAGCGTCACGCGGACCATGTGGAGCGCATGCGCGTCGCCGGTCCTCGCGTGGTGGCGGAGGAGGACCTTCAGGTCCATCGCGTGCGGGAACTTCGGCGCGTCCCCGAACCCGCCGTGCTGCGGGTCGAACGACCGGGAGAGCTTGCGGAATGCGTTGTCGAGGATCGCGACGTCGAGCGTCCCCTCGGACTTCGGGATGCTCCCGATCGCGCGGAGCTGCTCGGTCATCTCCCCCGCCGAGGCCAGGATCTCCTCGCGGCGATCTTCCCACGCCTTCGCCACGCTCATCAGGACGCGCGGGAAGCCCGGCATGCCCCGGGAATCGTTGGGCGGGTAGTACGTCCCGCCGTAGAAGGGCTTCAGGTCGGGCGTGAGGAAGACGGACATCGGCCATCCGCCGTGCCCGGTCATGGCCTGGACCGCGTTCATGTAGATCTGATCGAGGTCGGGGCGCTCCTCGCGATCCACCTTCACGTTGACGAAGTGCTCGTTCATGATCGCGGCGATCGCGTCCGTCTCGAAGCTCTCCCGCTCCATCACGTGGCACCAGTGACAGGCCGAGTAGCCGATCGAGAGGAAGATCGGTTTGTCCTCGGACCTCGCCCGCGCGATGGCCTCCTCGCCCCAGGGATACCAGTCCACGGGGTTGTGCCGGTGCTGGAGGAGGTACGGGCTCGTCTCGCCGGCCAGGCGATTGGGGGGCCGGTCGGTGGGGTGCGGCATGGGAGAGGATCCGGATCGGTGCGCGTCATTTCAGGAGGTCGCGGCTCATTATCGCACGCAACCCCTGCGCCCGCCAATCCGCCGATCCTCGTCGCGTAAGGTCGAACCGCCCGCCAGCCCTGCCGACCGGGCGAGCGATCCGGAGTCCGGTAATCGCCCGCCGATCGACGACACCCATCGCGAGCTCAGTCGGCCCTCGTCGACTCCGAATGGAGCGTGTCGGATCGTTTGTGAGGCCCCCGGTAGTCGATCGGCCCCTCGGCGACCTCGATCACCCGATCCGCCGCGCGATCGGACGCCCCCGGCACGGCCACGCGATCGCGAAGCTCGGCCAGGCGGAGGGAGGCGGCCTCGCGCTCGTTCGGGTCGTTCAGCCAGCGGAGGGCGTGGCCGGACATCTCGGCCGAGACGTCGCGGTCGGTGAGGTACTCGGGCATGACCTCGGAGCCGGCGAGCAGGTTCACGAGGCTGATGAACTTCGTGGTCATGAACCGGCGGGCGACGAAGAGGTCGAACGGCTTGATCGTGTAGACCACGACCGTCGGCAGGGCCTCGTTCATGAGTTCCAGGCCGACCGACCCGGAGACGGCCCACGCGACGTCGGCGAGGCGGATCAATTCGGGCGTCTTGCCACAGAGGACTTCCAGGTTCGGGAGGGAGAGCCCGGACTCGCGAATCATCTGGAGGGCGAGGGCCTGATGCTTCTCGTGGAGGCAGGCGACGGAGAACCGGACGTCGGGGCGGGCCTCGGCCACGCGGGAGGCGGCGCGGAGCATCACCGGGAAGTTGCGGTGCAACTCCTGGGTCCGGGAGCCGGGCAGGATCGCCAGGAGGGGGCCGGCGAGGGACTCATGGGAGCGGAGGAATTCGCTGTCGAGGGGTCGGTCGGAGAGTTCGTCGAAGTAGGGATGGCCGACGAACGTGGCGCCGGGCACGTTGCGGGCGTGGTACCAGTCGGGCTCGAAGGGGAGGCTGCAAAGGACGTGATCGACCCACTTCTGGACCTTCTTGACCCGCCACCCGGCCCAGGCCCAGAGCTGGGGGGGGACGTAGTAGACGACCTTGATCCCCCGGGCCTTCGCGCGCTTGGCCAGGGCCCAATGGAAGCCGGGGTAGTCGATCAGGACGACCACGTCGGGCTTCTCGTCGCGGAAGTAGGCGTCGGCCTGGTCGGCGAGCTTGAAGAACTTGCGGAGGTTCAGGAGCACGCGGCCGAACCACATGACGGCCAACTCGGTGAGCGGGTAGAGGAGCCTCGCGCCGGTGGACTTCAGGTGCTCGCCGCCGAAGCCGACGATCTCGGCGTCGGGCCGCCGCGCCAGGATGGCACGCGCGAGGTTGGCCGCGTGGAGGTCGCCGCTCGGCTCGCCGGCCGAGATGAAGATACGCATGGTGTGGGCCTGCATCCGTGCCGTGCCGTGCCGAGGTGAATCCGGGCGGGAGCATCCCCGCGCGGCCTGGGAGGGAGGCTAGCAGAACTCGGCGAATGGGGGTAGAGGAATCGAATCACGCGACGAGGGGCGAGGATCATCGCTCGTCCTTGCCGGCCGGGGCCTCCTCCTGGGGGTCCCCCTCGTCGGGGATGTTCAGTTCCTTGATGCGGCGGTAGAGCCGAGGGCGGGAGATGTCGAGCAGTTCCGCGGCGCGGGACTTGTTCTGGCGGGCGCGCTGGAGGGCCTGCTCGATCATCCGGCGTTCGAGCTGGGCGAGCCACTGGTCGAGGGGGGTCACCACGGTCGGCGGCAGGGCCGGCGCGTAGGACGAGGCGATCTCGCCGCGGACGGCGGCCGGGAGATCCCCGACGGCGACGAGGTCGGTCTCCCCCCGGCCGTGGGCCGCCTCGACGACGCGCGAAAGCTCGCGAAGGTTCCCGGGCCAGTCGTAGGCGATCATCGCCTCCATCGCCTCGGGCTGGAACCCGGATCGGCGGCGAGGGCCGCGACGATTGGCCTGCTCCAGCGCGTGCTGGGCGAGGATCGGCAATTCCTCGACGCGCTCCCGCAGCGGGGCCAGGCGCAGGACAAGCACGGTCAGCGCGTAGTACAGATCGGGGCGGAACCGCTCCTGCCGGAGGGCCACCTCGGGTTCGATGCTCGCGGTCGCCAGCACACGGACCGTCGAATCGCGGAGGGCGACGGCGAGGCGGGCCTGGACGTCGCGAGGCAGGGCGATCGCGTCGTGGAGCAGCAGCGTCGTCCGATCGGCCTGCGCGAGGCGAGGGGGGCCTTCCGCATCGGCCGCGAAGAGTTCCGCCTCGAGTCGATCGGCGGTTAGGGCCGCCACGTCCACGGGGATCAGCGGCAGGAGGGATTGGGGGCCGCGACGGTGGATCATGCGGCCGACGGTGCGCCGGCCCGTCCCCGTCTCGCCGATGATCATGACGGGGCTGCGCGCGGCCGCCGCGGCCTCGATCTGGTCCAGGAGGCGCTCGTGCCGCGGGCCGCGGCCGATCAGGGCCTCGTCCCCGTGGCGGAGGCGAAGGGCTTCTCGGGCTTCCATCAACTCGGATCGCGCCCGCTGCGACTCGCCGTTCGGGGCGTGATGGGGGGCATCCGCCTCGCGCACGAGGCCGAATACGCCCAGGAGGCCGCCCTCGGCCTGGTGGTAGGGCCAGTACTCGACGCGACGCCAGACCCGTTCGCCGCCGGCACGGACGATCAGGGTCGTGCCCCCGGACGGCCTGCCTTCGAGGGCCTCCCCCGGAGGGCGGAAGGATGACTCCGGGGTGTCGTTCCCGGGGTCGTCCGGGGGGGCGGAGGCGCGACCGAGGATCGTCGCCGAGTCGTAGCCGGTGAGGGCTTCCCACGCGCGATTCACGTAAGTGAAGCGGCCGTGAAGATCAAGCAGGAACACCGGCTCTCGGGCCTGATGGATGAGCGCGAAGAGCCGGCGGACGCCGGGGGCGCGGAGCTTCGCCATGGGTGAGCGGCATGCCTCGTTGCCCCCCCGGGTCGCGAGGCCGGGGAGAGGAGGCGGCCGCCCCGGGGGACGACCCCAAGGATCGCGCCCGGGGCCGCCGAAGGCAAGCGAAATCGCCGCGAGGGCGGGAAGTCCCGGCCGGGCGGCGATCCTCGGGCCCGCGATCCGGTCACCCGTCCGGGAACTGGCTCCAGGACCAGACCACCTGGCCGAGGATCACGTCCGACGTGTAGCCCTCGATCGCGATCGGGATCAGCGGGAAGTCCCGCGAGGGCAAGGAAGGCCGCAGGATCAGGTGCCGTCCGCTGAGCTCCAGCCATCGGATCATCGCCTGGCCCGACACGCAGGCGGCGACGAGACGGCCGGTGAGGCGGGCGAGGTCCCGGACCGCCCGATCGATCGCAACGACCGACCCGACCGGGAGGATCGGCGTCATGGAATCATCCTCCAGCCGGACGGCCACCGTATCCGAGGGGTGGGAGATCCAACGCCGATCGACCCGGATCTTCCCCTCGGAGAGGGCCTCGGCGCCGTCGTTGCAGCAGAATCCGCTGAGCGGGAACAGGTCCAGGGTGAGATGATCTCCCGTCGCCTGACCGGGCTCGGTCGGGATCCCCCCGTGAGTCTGTTCGAGCTTCTCCAGCCCCCGGCGGATGAGCTGCTGGGGCGAGAGCTCGTCGAGGTCGACGCCGCCGTGGACCCGGCGGTACTTCGGGCCCTCGCCGGTGAGGAGCCAGATCGGGTCGGCCCCGGTCTGGTCGATGAAGCTCAGGAGGACCTCGGCGGGCACGGTCACGCCCGTCTCGTAGTTGTACCACGTCCGGGCGGGCAGATTCAGGCGCCGGGCGAGCTCCGGCCCGCCGTGCTCTCCGAATAGCTCCTGGCGGACCTCGCGCAACCGGTGGGAGATCTGGGCCTTCACGTTGACGCGAGTCGTCGGAGTCTTCTTTCGGGCCACATCGCGCTCCTCGGACTCACGTCGTCCCCCGGATCGCAGTACGCCCCCGACCTCGCGGTGCGAGGGGGACATGCGCCGGGCTCGTGCAGGATGGGATCTTAACCGGGCAGGGTACGACGATCGCGGGCGCGCCTCGACGCGGGCACTCGGCCCGATTGACCCTGAGATCACGATCATGCCACATCGGGCGGGAGAACGCACGACCCGGCGGAGAATATGTCCTCCAAATCCGACATTCCTTTCGTAAGGCCAACCCGCCCGGCGCCCCTAGAAAATCCCGAGCTCGTCGCGGGCCGCGTCCGTCATCTTGTCCTGGGACCACGGCGGGTTCATGACGAGCCTCACGTTCGCCTTGGCGACGCCTTCGATCCTCTCAACGGCCGCGGCCGATTCGCGGAGGATCTGCGGCCCGGCCGGGCACGCGGGCGACGTAAGGGTCATCTCCACGTCCACCTGGTCCTCGCGGGTCTGGACCGTGTAGACCAGGCCGAGGTCCACCACGTTGACCCCGAGCTCGGGATCCTTGACAGTACGCAAGGCTTCGAGGATCGATTCTTGGTCGGCCATATATGCTCCCTGATCTCGCAGGTTAATTCGACGGGCCCGATCCCGAGGCGGGGACGCGGGGGGGATGGATCGCGCGAGCGACCATCATTTTCAGGCGGCCCAGCACGCCATGCAAGCCGCGGACCCGGAGCATCCCCAGGATTTCGGTCATCCCCGATGTCTCGATGAGGTCGGAGGGGACGTCCAGGATCTCCTGGGGCTTCGCGCCCTGGAGGCCCTCGACGAGGATCGCGACGAATCCCCGCACGGTGGGGGCCTCGATGGGCGCGTCGGCGAACAGGCGGACCCGGTCCCCCTCCATCTCGACGATGAGGAAGACCGGCGACTGGCATTCGGGGACGCGGTGCGCCTCGTCCTTGAAGTGGGCGAGCCGATCCGGCAAGGGGGGCAGCCCCTTGGCCAGGTCGATGAGCATTTCGATCCGCTCCTGGCGGTCGGCGTCCTTCAGTTCTTCGATGATCTCGTCGAGCGCGGCAGGCACGGGATCCCCCCGAAAAGTCGCCTCAGATGCGGCCCGGCTCGCTCCCGACCGCGATCGGTACGCGGACCAGGTTGCCCCACTCCGTCCAGGAGCCGTCATAGTTGCGGACGTTCGGATAGCCCAGGAGGTATTTCAGGGCGAACCACGTGTGGCTCGACCGCTCGCCGATGCGGCAGTAGGCGACCACGTCGTCCGTCGATTTGAGGCCCGCCTCGCCCTCGTACAGGGCTTTCAGCTCGTCGACCGTCTTGAAGGTGCCGTCGGCGTTGATCGCGCTCTTCCAGGGGACGCTCCGCGCGCCCGGGATGTGGCCGCCGCGGAGGGAGCCCTCCTGCGGATAGCCTTCCATGTGCAGCTTCTTGCCCGTGTACTCGTCGGTGCTGCGCACGTCGATCATGGGCTTGCCCGCCCGGGCGTGGGCGAGGGTGTCGTCGCGGAAGGCGCGGATGGCGGACTCGTCCGCCTTCTCGACCTTGTACCGGGTGGGGGGATAGCTGGGGACGTCCTTCGTCATCGGCCGCCCCTGCGCCTTCCAGAGGGCGTACCCGCCGTCCATGATCCGACAATCCTTGTGCCCGAAGAGCTTGAACGCCCACAGGGCGTAGCAGGCCCACCAGTTCGAGTTGTCGCCGTAGAACACGACGGTCGTGTCGTTGGCGATCCCGGCGGCGGAGCAGATCGCCTCGAACTGCGAGGCGTCGACGTAGTCGCGCCGGAGTTGGTCCTGGAGATGGAGATGCCAGCCGATCTCGACGGCCCCCGGGATGTGCTCCTGCACGTAGAGGAGGGCGTCCTCGTCGGTCTCCACGATTCGGACCTTGGGATCGTTCAGATGCTCCTGGACCCAGTCGGTCGAGACGAGGGCTTCGGGATGGGCGGACGATGCGGACATGAGGGGCGGGCTCCGGGGAGAATCTCGGGGGATCGGCGGTGGCGATCGCGGCCGACCGCGCGTGGTTCAGCTCACAGTTCCAATTTCGCGGCGACGGCCTGGCGGAGCGTCTCGCGTACAGGTTCCAGGGCGATCCGGTCGTAGACGTTGGCGAAGAACCCCTCGACGATCAGGCGGACGGCCTCGTCCCGCTTGATCCCGCGCGATCGGAGGTAGAAGACCATGTCCTCGTCCACCGCCCCGGCCGTCGCGCCGTGGGTGCAGCGGACGTCGTTGGCCTCGATCTCCAGGCCGGGGATCGAGTCGGCGCGGGCGTTTTCGGAGAGGAGCAGGCTGTTGTTCTTCTGGTAAGCGTCGGTCTTCTGCGCGTCCTTCTCGACCCGGATCATCCCCTTCCAGACGACCCGTGACGAGTCCTTGAGGCCCCCTTTATACAGCAGATCGCTCGTCGTGTGAGGGGCCTGGTGGTCCTGCCGGGTGAAATACGCCAGGTGCTGCCTCCCCCCGGTGAACATCACGCCGTTGACCTGGGCCTTCGCCCCCTGCCCCGTCAGCGCGACCTCCTGGTTGACCTTCGCCAGTCGGGAGCCCAGGCCGCCGACGGTCCATTGCAGCGACGCGTCTCGCCCCACGAGCGCCCGCTCCCGGCTGAAGTGCCAGGTGCCGCTGTCCCAGTTCTGGATATTCACGAACTGCAACCTGGCCCCGGATCCGACGAACAACTCCACCGCGCCGACGTGCAGCGCGGGGGCGTTCTCGCGGCCCCGGCCCGCCGTCTCCTGGACGAGCGTCGCCTCGGCCCCGTCCTCGACGATCACCAGGGTATGATTCAGGTCCACCGCCCCGGCGTGCGACAGCCCCACGAGGCTGAACAGCGGCACCTCGACCTTCACGCCCTTCGGGACGTACAGCAGCGTCCCGCCCGTCCAGAACGCCCCGTGCAGGGCCGAGAACGCGTCGGTCCCGGACGAGACCGCGTCCGTGAGCAGATACCGTTCGAGCAACTGCGGGTGCGTCTTCGCGGCCGAGGCCAGGTCCGCGAAGATCACGCCCGACGGGAGAGTCGCGGCGTCGGCCCTGCGCGTCACCCGGGCGTCGATGTGCTCGATCCCCGCGGCATAAATCCCGCTCATCGCCTCCCACGCCGGCGCGAGGGCGGCCTTCGCTTCGGCCGACGGCTCCCCGGCCGAGGGCGGCGCGAAGGAGGCGAGCTTCATCGCGCGGATGTCGGTCCTGCGCCACTCCTCGTCCCGCAACGTGGGCCACGGGGCGGCGCGGAACTGCGCGAACGCCTCCGTGCGGCGATCGACGAGCCACGAGGGTTCGTCCCGACCGGAGAGGAAGGTCTCGAAGGTTGCCTCGGTGAAGCCGCCGGTGGCGGACGATGTCGCGGGGGCGCTGCTCATTGCTGTGAATATCTCGATGCGGCGGGATACTTGGGAAAATCAGGTCGGGCGAATCTTCGTACCGACCCGTATGAAGTCCGCCCGACCTCGCCCGGTCTGACGGCCGGGCCGATCGGGCAGGGATGGGAGACGCCCCCATGCGTCTTCGATGCAGGAGGGCCGAGACGACCGCGGCGACGGGATCGCTCCGCGTTCTACCGAGGTGCGATCGCCTTCAACACGGCAGGCACGTCCGTCTCGTTGATCGAGAGGTAACCGAAACTGCCGGTCACCTTGCCGTCGCGAACGACGACCGCGCTCAGTCGCATGCCCGTGTTCAACTCCCAGCCCTCAGGGCCCTGAGGGCCGCCGTCGAACACGGCAAAATCCGTGTGGGCAAGCTGGAGAGACTCCTGGGCGTGGGGCAGGTACTCTTTCGACTTCTCCTTGTCGTCCGTGAGCCACACGGCGACCGTCATCGGGTCGTCCGCTCCGGCGATGCCTTGGGCGTACTCCTCGTCGAGCTTCTTGAGGAACCTCGACATCGGGCGGTCCCAATCAGCGGCTCGGACGAAGACGTACACCGTCGGCTTGACCTTGCGTCCGGCGACGAAATCCACAATCTTGCCCGCCTCCGCGCCGGTGGCCGCATGGACCTTGAATCCGGGGACCCTGGTCCCGACCTTCGGTCCGGACTCCTCCTGCGCATCGGCCCGGACCGACGGCAGCGCGAGGGCGATAAGGACGGGGCAAATCCATCGTGGCATCGGTCCGCTCCGGGGCGAGGTTGCAGGGCAGGTCTTTAAACGAAATCGGCCCTCAGCCGACCGACCCTTCCATCTGCAATTGGATCAGCTTGTTCATCTCGACGGCGTACTCCATCGGCAGCTCCTTGACGAGCGGCTCGATGAACCCGCTGACGATCAGGGTGGAGGCCTCGGCCTCGCTGAGGCCGCGGCTCATGAGGTAGAAGAGCTGCTCCTCGCCGATCTTCGAGACGCTCGCCTCGTGGCCGATCTTGACGTCGTCCTCGTCAATCTCGATGTACGGGTACGTGTCGGATCGGGACGACGGGTCGAGGATCAGGGCGTCGCACACGACGTTCGACCGGGAGCCCTTCGCGCCGTGGTCGACCTTCAGCAGGCCGCGATAGCTCGCGCGACCGCCGTTCTTGGAGATGCTCTTGGAGATGATCCGCGACGAGGTGTAGGGCGCGGAGTGGACGACCTTGGCGCCGGCGTCCTGGTGCTGCCCCTTGCCCGCGAAGGCGATCGAGAGGATCTCGCCGCGGGCGCCCTTGCCGACCATGTGGACGGCCGGGTACTTCATCGTCAGGCGGGAGCCGAGGTTGCCGTCCACCCACTCCATCACCGCGTCCTCGTGGGCGACGGCGCGCTTGGTGACGAGGTTGTAGATGTTGTTCGCCCAGTTCTGGATCGTCGTGTACCGGCACCGGCCGGACTTCTTGACGACGACCTCGACGACGGCCGAGTGCAGGCTCTCGCTCGTGTAGATCGGCGCGGTGCAGCCCTCGACGTAGTGGACCTGCGCGCCTTCCTCGACGATGATGAGCGTCCGCTCGAACTGGCCCATGTTCTCCGCGTTGATGCGGAAGTAGGCCTGCAAGGGGACGTCCACCTTCACCCCCTTGGGGATATAGACGAACGACCCGCCCGACCACACGGCCGAGTTCAGCGCCGCGAACTTGTTGTCCTCGATCGGGATGATCGTGGCGAAGTGCTCACGCACCAGGTCCGGGTGCTCGCGGACGGCGGTGTCTGTGTCGCAGAAGATCACGCCCTTCTTGGCGAGGTCCTCGCGCAGGGAGTGATAGACGACCTCCGACTCGTACTGCGCGCCGACGCCGCCGATCAGGCCGCGACGCTCGGCCTCGGGGATCCCGAGCTTGTCGTAGGTGTTCTTGATCTCCGAGGGGATGTCGTCCCAGGACTGGCCCTGGCGGTCGGCCGCCTTCATGTAGTAGTGGATGTCGTTGTAGTCCAGGTCGCGCAGCTCGCCTCCCCACAGGGGGGTCGGCTTGCGCCAGAAGGCTTCGAGCGCCTTCAACCGGAAGTCGCGCATCCACTGAGGTTCGGACTTCATCTCGGAGATCTGCTCGACGAGCTCCTTGGTGAGCCCCTTGCCGCTCTTGAACGAGTAGTTCTCGTCCGAGTCGCGGAAGCCGTACTTGTAGTCTTCCTTGATGCCCTGAACCTGGGCGCCGAGGTCGGTGGACATGCGAAATATCCTCGTAAAAGTGCGGGGGACGCACCGTCTCGTCGATCGTAGAGGGGTGCGTCACGGGCACCCGACACACTGATTGGAGTTGACCGATCGGGCCGCGAATAGGCCCACGATGCCTCGTGCCATCGTCCGGGGCCGGACGCGGCTCAGGCGAGTTGCCCTGCCGAGTCCTTCGCCTCGATCTCCTCCTCGTCCTTGGCGGCGTCCGGGTGCTTCTCGCGGATCCAGTCGTAGCCTTCGGCCTCGAGCTTGTCCACCAGCTCCGGCCCGCCGCTCTCGACGATCCGGCCGCCGAGGAGGATGTGGACGAACTGGGGCTTGATGTATTCGAGGATGCGCTTGTAGTGGGTGATGACCAGCACTCCGGTGCCGATCTTCTGCGCGACCCGATTCACGCCCTCGCTCACCACGCGGACGGCGTCGATGTCCAGGCCGCTGTCCGTCTCGTCCAGGATCGCGAACGACGGGCGGAGCATGGCGAGCTGGAGGACCTCGGCACGCTTCTTCTCGCCGCCGGAGAACCCCTCGTTCAGGTAGCGGCGGGCGAACTCCGTGTCCATCCCCAGCTCGTCCATCTGCTCGCGCAACTCCTTGCGGAACTCGCGCATGGGCATGAGGTCTTCCCCTTCCTTGCGGTCGGGGTTGCGGACGTTGGAGACGGCGTGGCGCAGGAAGTTCGCGACGGTCACGCCCGGGATCGACGTCGGATACTGGAACGCGAGGAACAGGCCAGCCTTGGCCCGCTCGTCGGCCTCCATCTCGAGGATATCCTGGCCGTCGATCGTGACGGAGCCCTCGGTCACCTCGTAGTTCGGGTGCCCCATGAGCGCGTAGCTCATGGTGGACTTGCCCGACCCGTTGGGACCCATCAGGGCGTGGACTTCGCCCTGCCGGACGGTGAGCGTGACCCCCTTGAGGATCTCCTTGCCGTCGATGCTCGCGTGCAGGTTTTCAATCTTGAGGACCTTGCTCATCCGTCTCCATCCGTCGGGCTTCGTGGGTCGAAATCGGGGTGGGTTGATTCGGGCAGGCGGGAGGATAGCCCGGGCGATCAGCCGGCCTTCGCCGGGGGGGGGCCGCTCGCGGGCTTCGCCTCGAAATCGCAGGAACGGTGGCCGTCGAGCCGGCACTGGCTGAGTCGGAGCCCGTGGCCGAGCACTTTTTCGAACATCTTCCTCTCCATCGCGCACACCGCCCGGTCGGTCTCGGCCAGGGCGAAGTACGGGCAGGAGTGCTGTTTCAGGATGGGGGATTCGTCGCCGGACCGCGTCACCTCGGCCTCGACACCCCGGCCGTGCAGGATCGTCCCCAGTTGCACGAGACGCCCTTCCCAGGCGTCCCCGGTGATCTGGGCCCGATACATCTCGGCCATCCGGTCGGTGATCCGGCCGAAGAGGAAGCGGCGCAGCTTGCGGTCCTCGACCGACCGCATCATCTCGTCCCAGAGGACCAGGGCGAGGTCCGCGTAGTTCTGGCCGAGACGCTTTTGCGCCTCGTCGCTCGCCTGGTACGTATGCTTGGGCCGCCCCCCGGTCCCGCCCTGCGCCTTGCGCTCGACGAGCCCGGATTCCAGCAGACGCGTGAGCCGATTCCTCACGGCCGTCGCCGTCACGCCCAGGTGGGTGGCCATTTCGGGCACCGTCAGGGGGCCATGACGCCGGATCACGTCCAGCAATCGGCGGTCGGAGGTCTCGCTCATCGTCCGGTGCATCTCGGCGGGGGGCTTCGCGTTCCGCCTCATTGTAGGAAGGTGGCCGACCGTCGTCTACGCGGAGACGGACCCTTTTCACAATTTCCCTTGTGAAAATCTCCGGCCCGCATCCATGCGGGGGGATTGCGTGTGAAGTTCGCGCTCGAGGCCCGTCCAGTCAGGGCGTGGGATTTCTTGGACACCGGACGGTCACGCATTGACAGCCCGCGACAATCGGGGTCTGATGCGAGCAGGCTTTTGTTAAACTTCTGTGCAACGAACGTGAATGCGGGCGGATTCGAAGCCCGATGAAACGTGAGAGGTCCCCGCTCGCGAGGCGCCGGGACCTCCGCCGATACTCTCCAGTCTGATCGGGGGTCTACGATGCTGACATTCGGCGGCCGGAAGCGACGTGGCTTCTGCGACGGGGTGACCCGACGCGATTTTCTCAAGGTCGGCGGCCTGGCCCTGGGCGGCCTCAGCTTGCCCGACGTCCTCCGTGCCGAGGCACGCGCGGGGACGGGCAAGTCCCACAAGGCCGTCATCATGATCTTCCTGCCCGGCGGGCCTCCGCATCAGGACATGGTGGACATGAAGCCGGACGCCCCCTCGGGCGTCCGGGGCGAGTTCAAGCCGATCCCCACGAACGTCCCCGGCCTGGACATCTGCGAGATGATGCCCCGGCTCGCCACGATGATGGACAAGTTCGCCGTCCTCCGCACGGTCGTCGGCGCGCGGGGCGAGCACGCGGCCGTCCAGTGCCACACCGGCTATCCAGACCTCGTCAGCAGGGTCCAGGGCGGTCGCCCCAGCCTCGGCGCGATCCTCTCGAAGGTCCAGGGGCCGGTCGACGAGGCGATCCCGCCGTTCGTGGGCCTCTCCCCCCGGATGGGACACAAGCCCTGGGCCGACAACGGCGATCCCGGCTACCTCGGCCTGCCCCACGCGCCGTTTACCCCGAACTACGGCGACCTGCCGAGCCTGGCGAAGCTCGGTCTTACCTCCGGGCGCATGGGCAACCGGAAGCTGCTCATGCAGAGGCTCGACGGCCTACGGCGCGACATGGATACCAGCGGTTCCATGGCCGGCCTGGACACGTTCAGCCGCCAGGCGTTCGACATCCTCACTTCCAGCAAGCTGGCCGACGCCCTGGACGTGACGAAGGAAGACCCCCGCCTGCGCGCGAAGTACGGCATCGGCGACATGAAGCCCGTGGACGACGGCGGCCCGTGCTGCAACGACCACTTCCTGATGGCCCGCCGCCTGGTCGAGGCCGGCGCGCGTTGCGTGACGGTCGGCTTCGGCCGCTGGGACTATCACTCGAACAACTTCGGCCAGTGCCGCGAACGCCTGCCGAAGCTCGACGCGGCCCTCTCCGCCCTGGTGGAGGATCTCCACATGCGGGGCCTGGACAAGGACGTCTCCGTGGTCGTCTGGGGGGAGTTCGGCCGCACGCCGAAGATCAACCCCCAGGGTGGTCGCGACCACTGGCCCGCGGTGAACTGCGCCCTGCTCGCGGGCGGAGGGATGCGGACGGGCCAGGTCATCGGCCAGACGACGAAGTGGGCCGAGGTCCCCAAAGAGCGCCCGGTAACGTTTCAGAACGTGTTCGCGACCCTCTACCACAACCTCGGCATCAGCCCGACCACCACCGTCCCGGATCGCGGCAACCGTCCGATGACCCTGCTGGACGAGTTCGAGCCGATCCGCGAATTGATCTGAGTCGCCCCTGGGGCGTGCGAAACGGCCACGGGCCGGGCGAGGTGACTATTGAAGTCACCTCGCCCGGCCCGTGGCCGCATGCAGGACCGTCCTCGGATTACAGGCCGGCGCCGCCGAGGTGCTTCCTCTTGTGCGGGTTGCGCCCCTGCTTCTTGGGACGGCGTCCCTTGGCGACGGGCGAGCTGTCGCACTTCTTCTTCCAGCTGTAGCTCTTGCGATGGCGGGTCTTCGTCTTCATGGCTCGGGCAGGCTCCCTGCGCGCGGAGACTCGATGTCACGCGAAAGCGTCTACTATGCCCGACGACGTCCGATTCCGCAAGTCACGTCGCGAGAGAAATGCCCCGAATGCGGCCCAACGGCTTGACGGGCGGGGACGGAGGCCGTAAATTTGGGGTTTCCCGACTGGGCTGGTGCTGGAATCCCGTGTCTGGAGCGCTCCGAGCCGGCTCCGCGATCCGATCTCGTCCGAGGACCTCGAGTTCATGCCCCGCAAAAAATTCGGCCGCAACCGCAAGAACCGCTGCCGGTTCTGCACCCCCGAAGGCTGCCCCCGGCCGGCATACGTCGATTACAAGGACGTCGGCTTGTTGAAGAAGCTCTGCACCAACCAGAGCAAGATGTTCTCCCGCAAGCGGAGCGGCAACTGCGCGGCCTTCCAGCGCGCCTCCAGCGACGCCGTCAAGCGCGCCCGCTTCCTCGCCCTGCTCCCCTACGTCGGCGAGTAATCGCGGGCCGAACCGCCGGGTCGGTCGAACGATCGGGCATGCGAGACCCCTCCGTCTGTGGACGGCCGGATCTCGCATGCCTCTCTTCATTTCAGATACGCGACGAACTGGGCGTCCAGCGTCTCGTACGACACGCCCAGCCGCGTCGTTAGCGGCTTGGGTCGGCCGCTGCGATAGGCGTCGGCCACATGGTCGAGGAACGCCTCGCGATAGCGCCCCTCGTCCCCGTGCAGCAGGAAGACGGCCAGCGCCATCGCCTGGGCGTAATTCCGGTAGACGGCACCCCCCTCTTCCCGCCCGAACTCCGACTTGTCCATCGCGACGAACTCCTTGAGCGGCAGGAACTTGCCGTCCCGGAGCAGGGCTCGCGCCGACTCGATGCGCGGGCCGACCAGGCCTCCCACGAGGATCGACCCGTCGGGCTGGGGCGTGACGGTCTCGAAGTAGGTCCCTAACCCCTCCCAGATCCAGTAGTTGGGGCGAGAATCGTCGATCTTCGAGTCGCGGGCCGTCTCGAACAGGAGTTGGTGGGAGGCTTCGTGATAGAGCGTAGCGTGGGCAGCGATGGGGTTCGTCTCGTCGCGATAGAAGTAGCTGCACGGCCTGGCCTTCGGGAACGCCTTCGCCTGCTTCGGCGGCATGTAGTAGCCGAGGCTGATGCTCTCATCCTGGAAGAAGTGCGTCCTGAAATATTCGACGTACTCCCCTTTCTCGGCGAAATAGGCCACCTGGAATTTCTTCGCGGTCGCGACCGGCTTCTGATTCGGATTGGCATAACGGCGCGCGAGGGGCACATCCCGGCCGATCACGTCGGCGAACTGGGAGAAAAACACCTCGTGCAGCCCTTCCAGGCGACGGCCGAACGCGACGGCATCGGCCAGCGGCACATCCGTCTGGATCTCGAAATGCGGCGCGGTCTTGATCTGCCATCCTCGGGAGAAACGATCCCGCAGGCTGTCCGCGTCCTCCGCGGGGAGCCATTCGCGCGGCTTCCCGCCCGCGGTCATCTCGCCGGGCAACTCGCCGCGATCGAGATGCGGCACCCAGTCGGCCGCGACCCAGTCGAATTTCGGATGCAGGACGAAGCCCCGGTCCATCAGGTCCGCCGCGTGAGGCGTCGCCCACCCGCCTTTATAGGGGACGAACCCGATCAGGCGACGGGCCTCCGCGTGGTTCGGGTCGCGATCGAGGACGCCTCGCAGGCCCCGATCCGCCACGGCAAAGCGACGGGCGACGGCCGCCCGGCCCGCGAGGTCGAATAGGCGTTTGGCCGTCGCGGCGCGGAGCTTCCTCACCTCATCGTTCCCCCCGGCCAGGGGGACGTTCGCAAGGCCCTTGCCCGTCGCGGGGACGAACTCGGGCAGCGGGCGGAACCGGACCGGCCCGGACCCCTCCTCGGGCTCGATCAGGGCGCGGACGGCCTTCGCCTGATCCGCCCTCCCCTGCCCCGCGAGGCGGACGGCCACGGCCTCCAGGGCGGCCCCTTCCTCCCGTCGAATCGCGCGAAACTGCTCGACGAACGAGCCGGGCGACGCGCCTACCGCAGTGAGCTGGGAGACGCTGAACAGGGTTGCGAAGGCAAGATGCAGGCTCATCGCGGTCGTCTCCCCGTTCGGATTGCGGGAGCGGATCGGTCTGGACCTCCCGCCCGGTCCCGCGCAGAATGCCGGGCCGAAGCCGGAACCTCGCCCCCGATCCCTCCATCGTAGGAGTATCCCGCCATGACGGCCCGTCGTCCACCGCTCTCGTTCGGGATCGTGCTCGTCGCGGGAATGGCCCTCGGCTGGGGACTGGCCTCGTCGCGGCCCACGCTCCTCCTCGCCAACGGCGCGGACCGCTGGGGCGACCGGGCGCTCGCCGCGGGGCCGATCGCCGTGGAGATGACGGCCGACAAGATCCCGGTCGCCCAGGATGCCCTCTACTACCTCAATTATTCGACGGGCAAGCTCCTGACCACGATCCCGACCTACAAGCAGACGGTCGGCGGAACCGAGGTCTTCACCGAATTCGCCGAGCGCGACCTGATCGCGGATTTCGGGATCAAGCCCGGCATGAACCCGCACTTCCTGATGACTACCGGCAGCCTCGGGATGCGCAGCGCCGGCTGGTCCCCCCTGTTCGTGGTCGAGACCGAGAGCGGCCAGGTCGCCACCTACAAGGTGGCCGCGCAGTCCACCCCCGGCTCGACCCGCCCCGTCTTCCAGCTCCTCGACCGCCGCACGGACCGCCGCCTCGGCCGCGTGATCGCCACGGCGGCGAAGTGACTCCGAGGCTCAACCACGCCTCGCGGCCCGGTCCATGTCTCGCTTGGCGTCCTGCTTCTTGAGCGACTCCCGCTTGTCGTAGAGCTTCTTCCCCTTGGCGATGCAGATTTCGACCTTGGCGATCCCGTTCTTGAAATAGATCTGGAGCGGGACGACCGTCAGGCCCCTCTCCGTCGCCTTCGTCGCGAGCTTCTGGATCTCGCTCCGCTTCAGGAGCAACTTCCTCGGCCTCTTGGGCTTGTGGTTCATCCGGTTGGCCTGGAGATACTCCGGGATGTCGCACCCGTTGAGCCAGACCTCCCCGCGCTCGACGCTCGCGTAGGACTCTTCGAGCGACGCCTTGCCGTTGCGGAGGCTCTTGACCTCCGTCCCGGTCAGGACCAGGCCCGCCTCGACCTTTTCGAGGAGTTCGAACTCGAACCGGGCGCGGCGGTTCCGGGCAACGACGAGCACGCCGCCGGAGTCTTTCTCCTTGGGCTTGGCTTTGGCGGAGTCTTTCTTGGCCATCGTGGCGGCTTTCGGATGATAGATGGGTCACGCGGTCGGACGTGAGCGTCGCTACGGGAAAGGATCCCGCGCGACGAGGGATCACGCAAGTCTCAGGCAAGTTCGATTCCGGCCCGCCCGGACTCGCAAAGGGCCAGGACCTCGTCCAGCAAGGCAGCCGGGGAACTGGACTCGGGACGAAGGATCGAGACCCCCTTGCGATCGGGGGCGAGGGATTCGGACCGATCGGCCCACGCGGGTCTCGAAGGCCCCGGCCCGTGGACGCCGACGACGATGGTCGGACACGGCACACGGATTCGGGCCGCGAGGAATCGCGTCTGGAACGCGCCGAAGCTCTTCGGGACGGGCTCCAGGCAGGCCATCGCGCGGTAATAATACGCGTCGAACCAGAAATCGCTCGCAACCCATCCGACCCCGGCCTTCGAAAAGGCTTGCTGCAGGCGATCCGCGAGTTCCTCGACGATCCGACTGAGATAGGAGGCACGACGCCCGGGGTCGCTGTAATCTCCGGTGGTCAGTTGCGGCCCGAACACGGGAACGGCGCCGAGCGCCGTGACCAGGGACGAAAACTCGATCTCGGCCGGGCCGTGCTCGGGCCGCTGGATCGCTACGTAGCTCGGTCGTCGATCGAGGAGGGCGAGGAGTTCCGCAACGATCCGGTGTGTCAGGGGATCGACTGCCGACGGGGCAACCTCCGCGAGCGGGGCGAGCACGAAGCGCCGAAACGGCATCCGGGGATGAGGGATCCGGAGGGCTTCGGTCTCGACCGTCAGGTCGCCATACAACAGAAGATCCAGGTCGAGCGTCCGCTCGCCCCAGCGAACGACACGGACACGCCCGGCGTCCCGTTCGATCCCCTGCAAGCGATCGTGGAGGGCGAAGGGCGAGAGCGTCGTTTCCAGCGCCATTGCCGCATTCAGGAACGGGCCTTGCCCGGCCGGACCGCCCACGGGCGCGGTCTCGTGATAGCGGCTGACGGCGTGCACCTCGACGCCGGACGTCTCGCCCAAGGACGAGACCGCCGCGTTGAGGATCGCCTTGCGGTCGCCGAGGTTCGAGCCGAGGCCGATCAGCGCCAATGTGCCCACGATCGGCCTCGTCTCTGAACCGGGATCACCAGGAGAGCTTGCCGATGCGCTCGACGGCCTCGACGAGGCGGGGCGTGTCGACCGTCAGCGTGGCGCGGATGAAGCCCTCGGCGGACTGGCCGAAGCCGACGCCGGGGGTGGTGACGACGGCCGCCTCGTCCAGCAGCTTTGCGCACGTCTCGGTGGAGGAATACCCCTTGGGGCAGGGAATCCACATGTAGAACGTGGCCGCCGGGGACGGCACGTCCCATCCGATCTTCTTGAAGGCGGAGACGAAGGCGTCGCGGCGCTCCTTGTACATCCGGCGAAGCGGCGGCGTGATCGTCTCGTACTCGTCCAGTGCCGTCTTCGCAGCGAACTGGATGGCGGTGAAGATGCCGGAGTCGCTGTTCGCCTTCACCTGGCCGAGTGCGGCGATCATCGGGGCGCCGCCGATGGCGAACCCCACGCGCCAGCCGGTCATGTTGAAGGTCTTCGAGAGGCTGTGAAACTCGACCACGTGGTCCTTCGCGCCGGCAATCTGGAGCATGCTCGGCGGGGGGCTCTCGAAGTACATCTCGTTGTACGCGGCGTCCTGCGCCACGACGACGTTGTGCGTCCTGGCCAGCTCCAGGACCTGCTCGTAGAACGCCAGGTCGGCGACGCCTCCGGTCGGGTTGTTCGGGTAGTTCAGGAACAGGAGGCGGGCCTTCGCCCAGACGTCGGCGGGGATGGCGGAGAAGTCGGGGCGGAACCCGTTGGAGGGGAGGAGCGGCATGAGGTGGACCTGGCCGCCCGCGAAGTTCGTGCTGGACTTGTAGACCGGATAGCACGGGTCGGGGACGAGGGAGACGTCGCCGGGGTTCAGCACGGCGAACGGGAAGTGGGCGATCCCCTCCTTGGAGCCGATCAGCGGCAGGATCTCGCTGTTCGGGTCGAGGTCCAGGCCATAGCGCCGTTTGCAGAAGGCGGCGATGGACTGGCGAAGCTCGGGGGCGCCCTGGTCGAGCGCGTACTGGTGGAACGCGGGGTTCTCGACGTTCTTCTGGAGGCTCTCGATGATCGGCCGCGGGGTGGGCTTGTCGGGGTCCCCCACGCCGAGGTTGATCACGTCCTTGCCGGCGGCGATCGCGGCCTTCTTCTTCTTGTCGATCTCGGCGAACAGGTACGGGGGGAGCTTCTGGAGGCGCTCGGCCTTCACGAACGGGGGCGTCGGCATGGAGGGGGTCCGGGGAGAAGAGGGATCGCGGAACGAATCGGAGGGAGGCGAGAGGGGCGACGGTGTTAAACAGGCCCGCACGCGCCTCGCGCCCTCTCGGGACAGACTGGCCGGTCGGCGTCAGGCGATGGCGTCTTCCGGGATGTTGTCGTTGGCGTAGACGTTCTGGACGTCTTCATTCTCGTCGAGGATGTCGCGCAGGCGTGCCATCCGCCTGGCGTTGTCGGCGTCGAGGTCCACCCACGTCGATGGGATGTAGGTGATCTCGGCGGACTCGACGGGGATCCTGGCGTCTTCGAGGGCTTTCTTGACGGCGTCGAAGACCTTGGCGTCGCAGGTGACGTCGAAATAATCGCCGTCGCGGGCCAGGTCGTCGGCCCCGGCTTCGAGGGCGACCTCCATCAGGCGATCCTCGGCCACGAACTTCGACTCGACGAGGAACAGGCCCTTGAAGTTGAACGAGTAGGAGACGCACCCGGTCGCGCCGAGGTTCCCGCCGCAGACCTCGAACGCCTTGCGCAGCTCGCCGGCCGTGCGGTTGCGGTTGTCGGTCAGCGCGGAGGCCATGACGGCGACGCCGCCGGGACCGTAGCCCTCGTACATGACCTCATCGAAGTTCTCGCCGCCGAGCTCGCCGGAGGCCTTCTTGATCGAGCGCTCGATGTTTTCCTTCGGGCAGCTATAGGACCGCGCCTTGTCGATGGCGTATCGCAGGCGGAGGTTCACGTCGGGGTTGGGATCGCCGTTCTTCGCCGCGACGTAGATCGCGCGGCAGAGCTTGCTGAAGAGCTTGCCTCGCTTGGCGTCCACGGCGCCTTTTCGGTGCGCGATATTGGCGGAGTGGGAATGCCCGGCCATAAACGGTGAAACTCCGAGGGGAGAGATCGGGAAAGGGCGGCCCGCCCGGGCCTGGGACGCTCGGCGAACCGGACCGTCATACGTCGTGCGAAGTCGATCAGGGCCCCTCGCCCGCCGCGGGCCTGGGGGCCGGGCCGAGTTTCTCCAGCTCGGCGAGCTTCTTGCGGATGTCGGGGAGCTTCTTGCTCGGGGGCTTGCTGCCCGCGGCGAAGCCCTCGGCCTTCTGCCAGTATTCCTTCGCGCGGCCGTAGTCCTGGAGGCGGAAGAGCACGTCGCCGAGATGCTCGCAGATGGTGATATCCAGGCTCTTCCCCTTGGCGGCCTTCTCCAGCGGTTCCAGCGCCTCTTTGGCCTTGCCCCTCTTGAAGAGGACCCAGCCCAGGCTGTCGAGGTAGGCGGTGTTCTCGGGGTCCTCGTCCAGGGCCTTGCGGATCATCGCCTCGGCCTTCTCCAGGTTCTTCCCCTGGTCGGCGTAGAGATACCCGAGGTCGTTGTTCACGCCGGCGTCGTCGGGATACTTCTGGAGGAGAGTCTCCAACTCCCCCTCGCCCCGCGCCATGTCTCCCTTGTTCACGTAGCAGGTCGAGAGGCCGGAGCGGGCCCGCTTGATGACCTCCTCGTCGCTGACGAATCGCTTGAGGAGGTCCTCGTAGAGCGGGATCGCCTCGTCGTCGTGGCCGGTCTGGCTGAGCACGACGCCGAGCCAGAGCAGGGACTTGGGGTCGTTCGGCTCCGCCGCCCGGGCCTCGCGCGCCGCCTCGATCGCCCGATCGTGCTTCCCCTCGTAGAATCGGCTCTGGGACAGGAGGATGAGGTTGGCCCCGGTCTTCTCCCTGGGGATCTTGACGAAGAGGTCCTCCAGCGCGTTCGACGCCTCTTCATACTTCCCGGCCTCGTAGAGGTCGTAGAAGAGCACGCGATAATTCGAGGGGGAGGGTTCCCCCTTCAGCGCCGCGCGATCGATCAGGACGAGCTTGTCCAGCTTCTTGGACTTCCCCGCGAGGAAGGCGAGGACCTTGCGCGACTCGTCGGAGAGCCTCGGAGGCGTGGCCTCCAGCATCCTGAGGCCGGCGTCCAGGGCCTGATCGGTCTGTTCCGGATTGTCGGCAAGGGCGTCGATCGTGGGCCTGACGGCCTCGATCCCCCCGGGCTTCTTCATCGCATCGCCGAGGGTCCGCACGAGGTCTTCCGACTTCTTCTCCTTGAGGTACGACTGGGCGAGGGCGGCGTAGACCTGCGGCTCGGCCTGGTTCTTCAGCAGCTCGCGGAGCAGCACGTCGGCCTTCTCGTCCTTGCCCTCCTTGCGGTACTGCTCGACCAGGAGGAACTGGAGGCGGAGGTTCTTCGGGTCGGCCTTCGCGGCCTCCTCCAACCGGGGGAGGATCTCCTTCTCCTTGCCCGTCTCCTTGAGGATCTCCGAGAGGAGCTCGTACGGCTCGCTGCCCGAAGGCTGGCGCTTGAGGTACGGTTCCAAAACCGTCATCGCCTCGGTCGCCTTGCCGCTCCGGGCCAGAGCCTCGGCCAGGGTCCGCGGGAGGACGGCGTGATCGGGCTTGTAGATCAGGCCCCGACGGAAGGCGAGGATCGCCGGGTCGAACCGCTTGGCCTTGAGGAACACCTCGCCGAACTTGAGGTAGGCCGCCGCCTCGTCGCCGTCGATGATCCGGAGCTTATCCCTCACGGAAAGGCTGTTCGCGGCGCGCTCGTCGAGGGCGACCATGAGCCGGGCGTAGGCGTCGGCCGCGTCTTCCGGGCGGTTCAGGAGGTCGGCGTAGAGGTCGCCCAGGTTGCGCTGGATGAGGTAGTAGCCCGAGGAGGTCTTGTCGAGCTTGGGGTTCGCCTCCGCCTTCTTCAGCACCGCCTCGGCGGCGGCGGGGTCGCCCTTGCGTTCGAGGTAGTGGGCGACCAGGAGGGCCAACGTCTCGGAATCCCCCGGGTCGAGGTCGATAATCTTCCTGGCGACGGCCACGGCCGGGTCGTTGCGCCCGAGGGCGAGATAGACCTTGCTCAGGAGACGGAGGATCGCCGTCGATTCGGGGTCGAGCTTCCTCGCCTTTTCGAGCAGGTCGAGGGATTCGGTGAGCTGATGCCGGTCCTTCAACGCCCTCGCGGCGGCGAAGAGCCGGGTGGCCTCGACCTTGTTCTGATCGTCGATGGTGCGGGGATGGAGGGGGACGAAGGCGGAGGGCGGGTCCTCCAGATTGCGCGGGGGCGGACCCGGACGCTTCTCGTCCGCCGGCTTCGGGGCCTCCTTCGCCTTTTCCTGCGCGGGCGGGTCCTCGGCCCGGACGGTCGCGGCGGCCGTTGCGAGGATGGCCACGGTCAGCCCGATGATCGAACGTCTCAGCGCGAAGAGCATGACCCGTCCCTCCCGTACCGCCCGACGGCCATCGTCTGCGATGGCCTCAATGCACACCGTTGCTCGCCGTCTCCCGGATTCGCCATGCTAACACGGCACCTCGCGCTATGCCAAGTCCGCGCGACCGCGCCGGGGATCGGTCAGGAACCCCGGCACGTCTCGGGAAGCCGGGGTTTTCGGACCGCCCCCATTCCCCTCCCAATTCAGGGTCGATCCCCCTCGATTGTCCGGGCGACCGGGATCTCGTGGCCGGGGCATCGCGGGTCGTGATCCGGCCGGGGGTGCCTCTCGAACTTCAACGCGGGGGTTGCCCTATCGCTTCCCCTTGCCCTTCGCGGGGCCGGGGCGATTCTCCATGTTCATGGCCCGCTCGTAGTCCTCGTCGCGGAGGATGCGGTAGGGGTCCTTGCCCAGGATCATGTAGGTGACGTCCTTCGATCCGCCCGGGGCGAGGGTCAACGTGACCGAGAAGTTCTTCGTGCCGACCCCGGGGCTCTCCGACCCGATCGAGAAGTCGGCGAGCTTCTTGCCGGACTCCCACTCGAAGTCGTTGGCCTCGATCTTGGGGGTTCCCCCGGAGAGGCTCGATATCGGCTGTCCCGATTTCCAGGCGTTGAGCGTCGTTTCGAGCGCCTGGCGCGCCTCGTCCGCCGACGGGACGACGGCGGCGCCTCCCCCGCCGCATCCGGCGAGGGCGACGAAAGCGAGCAAGATCAATCTTCGCGGACGCATGCGAGAGTCTCCCATCCGATCGATCAAAGGTCGCTGCCGCTCAGGACTTCTTTCCCGGACCGGGAGCCGAGGGCCCGCCACGTATTGATGGTGATGCTCTCCTTGATGAATCGGACCGAGCCGTCACCCATGAGCACGTTCACGCCGCCGGGGTGGCGGCTCGACGGAGGGACCTGCATCGGCATGTTGCGCATGTCCTGGGTGGGGTAGACCGGCGCGGCGCAGGTGCGGGCGTTCGGGGGGGCGACGTGGTTGTACATGGTGCAGCACATCTCGCCCATGACCCAGCTCATCCCCTGCCGCTTCGTCAGGCGCGACGCTGTGAGCGGGCTCATGGCCTGGCAGGTGGTGTAGGTGTCGGTCATGTTGGTCGTGGCGGAGAAGATCATCGAGTCGGAGCGGGCGTCGGAGTCGCGAGAGTCCGTGCCGCGGAGCTTCTCGCTGAAGAACGCGGTGTTGCTCAGGCCGTCCTGCACATCGGCGGGGCGGACGCTGCTCTGATAGTAGAAGATCCCCTGCGGGACCTCCGGCTGGGTGGCCGTGGTGCTGGGGTTGTTCTCGCTCGAATCGCACGCCCAGGTATAGAGGTTGCCCAGGTAATTAATCCCGCCCGGCCAGTCGCCGAACGGGGGGCCGTCCGACGGGCAGAGGAACGTGCTGACCTGGATGCGGCTCGCCGTGGCGTTCTCGCGGTTCACGTTCTGATATTCGGGCATGAAAGTCACATCCCCGCTCATGCCGGGGGTCTCGGGCGCGAGGGAGAAGTTGATCGCGTTGAACAACGTGCCCTGCTCCAGGAACATCAGGAGCTGGCTCTGCGCCGACCACCGGGCATACGCCTTGGCGCCGAGATAGCTCGCCCCCTTGCCGAAGGGGTAGACCTTGAACGTCCCTTCGTAATTGTTCACCGCCAGGCCGATTTGCTTCAGGTTGTTCGTGCACTGCATCCTCCGCGCGGCCTCCCTCGCGGCCTGGACGGCGGGCAGCAGCAGGGCGACGAGCACCCCGATGATGGCGATCACCACAAGCAATTCGATCAGCGTGAAGCCGCGACGAACGCGTCTCATGGAAAATCTCCGGTCGGTGGACGGGATGAGATGGGATGACGGACGATGAAGACACGCGAGCCTCGCGAGGCCGGCCCGACATGGGCCTCGTCCCCGCGAAGTCTCCGGGAAGCGAGATGAACGATCAGAGAACGCTGGCGCACACCGGCGCGGCGCACGAGACGACCGAGAGGATCGGTCAGCCGACCCGCGGCGGTCGTTCGAGCGTTGTCCTCGTCCGTATCGGCCGACCTCCCTCATCGGGGAGGATCACGAGGCGGGTCGAGCCCGTCCGGCGTGTCTCCCGCCGGAGACCGGCCATCGGGTCGGGCCGATCCGGCTCGGGGGAGGGCATGGCCAGGGGGAAGGGCCGGGATCTCGAGCAGGAGGCCCCCGTGCAGGGAGGGGGCGAGGACTCCCGGGGGGGAACGCCCGTCAACGCTCCGGCGTCGATTAGGGCGGCGAAATGGGCACCGCCCGCCGCGGGTTCATGTCCTCCCCGGCCGCATGCGGCATGCGCGGAGGACGGCAGGAGCGAGCCCAGCCCCAGCAGCAGGAGGCGGAACGCCATGCGTCGCGTCGGGCTTTGCCGGGTCGTACGGTCCATCCCGCCACGGTCCCTGTTCGGACAGGAAAAGCTTCGCCGATCGGGCCGGGGGCAAGGCCAGGGGCACCCCAGCGATCTTCTCATCGACTCTACCCTGGACCCCCGTCACGGACAAGCGGTATCCTGAAGTTGTTAGTTCTCCCGGACCGTCCCCCCGCATTCGGGCGATGGGCGGGCAAACCCATCCCGCGCCGAATCCACCGGACAAACGTCCGATGAACAACACGCCACCCGCCCAGATAGCGTCGCACAGGGCCCCCGCTCCCCGACCGTCTCGCGCGACCGTCGTCCTCGTCCTGCTCCTGATCGGGTGCGGCGAACGCCCGGAGGTGGCGGACGGGATGATCCCGGACTCCCCGAGCGCGCGGAGGGCGATCGACGTGGCGATGGCCTCGTGGAAGGCGGGTCGGCCCACCGGACGGGTCGAATCGACCGCGCCACAGGTCCTCGTGGCCGACACGATGAGGACGGCCGGGCAGGCGCTGGATCGGTACGAGATCCTCGGCGACACGGTCTCGGGCAAGACCCGGGACATCACGGTCCGCGTGCATCTCCTCCACCCCGAGAAGACCGAGATCCTGCGGTTCAAGATCGTCGGGATCGACCCCGTCGTCGTCTTCCGCGAGGAGAATTACGACATGCTCGCGCACTGGGACCACGACATGATGGCCGCCCCCAACGGGGCGAAGCCGGAATCCGGTGAGCCCGCTACGGAGGAGCGACCGTGATGCCCGCCGCCCCCCCGGGCCCGGATCGGGTCCTACCCTCCGGCGGACGATCGCGGACGATCCTCTGGACTCTCCGCGCCGCGCAGGTGCGCCTGCGATTCCTCGCCGTGATCGCGGTCGCGGGCCTGGTCGTGGGGAAGTGGGACGTCCTCCGCTCGTACTGGGACCGCTGGACGGGGCCCTCCGCGCGGGATGCGTCGATGGGCGCAGTCTCGGCGAACACCGAGTATTTCTGCCCGATGGACCCCGGCGTCCTGTCCGACTGGCCGGGCAAATGTTCCGTTTGCAACATGGCCCTCGTCCGCCGCGCGAAGGGGGACATGAGCCCCATGCCCAACGGCGTGGTCGCCCGCGTCCAGCTCTCGCCCGATCGCGTGATGCTCGCCGGCATCCGGACCGCCCCCGCCGCGTTCCGCACGATTGAGCAGGTTATCGACATCTCCGGGGCGATCGCCGAGGAAAACGGGACCCGGCATCTGCTCGCCGAGATCACGCCAGCGGACGGCGCGTGGCTCCGTCCCGGCCTCTCCGCGACGATGGACGTCGCCCCGTCCGAGCCCTCGGTCCCGGGCAAGGTCGTCTCGGTGGGGAAAGGCCCCGAGGGGACGGCTCGCGTGACGGTCCTCCCGTCCGAAACCTCGTCCGACCTGATCCCCGGCCGGATCGTCTCCGCGCGCATTCGCGTGCCGATCGCCGATCGGGAGCCGTTCCGCTCGACGCCATCCGGCACGCCCACGCTCCGCAAGGAGGAACCTCGCGTCGCCTACGTCTGCCCCGATCACCCCGATGTCGTCCGCGCGGCTGCCGCGAAATGCCCGAAGGACGGGAACACGCTCGAACGCGAGCCCCTGGGTTCCGATCAACGCATCGACTGGTGGTGCCCCATGCACCCGAAGGTCACGGCCGAGCGGGCGGGAAGCTCATGCGCGGAGTGCGGGGGGATGGTGCTCGTGCCCCGTGTCGTCACCTATCGGCCTGCGGGGACGGTGCTCTCGGTGCCGGAGGCGGCGGTGATCGACACCGGCACCCGCAAGGTGGTCTTCGTCGAGACGATGCCGGGGATGTTCGACGGTGTCGAGGTGACGCTCGGGCCGAAGTGCGGCGGATATTACGCGGTGATCTCGGGGCTCGCGCCCGGACAGCGCGTCGCCACGGCCGGCGCCTTCTTGCTCGATGCGGAGACCCGCCTGAATCCCAGCCTCGCCGCCGGATACTTCGGCGCGAATCGCGGGGCATCGACGCCGACCGCGAAGGCCGCTGCCCCCGTCGAGGCCCTCGACTTCACTGGGCTGTCCGCGACCGACCGGGCCCTCGCCGAGAAGCAGAAACTCTGCCCCGTGACGGGCAAGCCGCTCGGGTCGATGGGGCCTCCGTTCAAGTGCTCGATCCGGGGGCGATCGGTGTTCGTCTGCTGCGACGGGTGCGAGGGACTGATGCAGGATAGCCCGGACAAGTACCTCTCCAGGCTCCCGCGCGAAGCGAAGGCGCGGCCATGATCGACGCGATCATCGGCCTCGCGATCCGAAGGCGATGGGCGGTGATCCTGGCCGGGATCGCGCTCGGGATCGCGGGCGTCCTGGCGGCGCGGGCCACGCCGATGGACGCCATCCCCGACCTGTCGGAAGACCAGGTGATCGTCTTCGCCGACTGGCCCGGCCACAGCCCGCGCGAGGTCGAGGAGCAGGTGACGTATCCCCTGTCCCTGGAACTCCAGGGGCTTCGCGGCGTCAAGGTCGTCCGCTCGTCGAGCGACTTCAACTTCGCGATGCTCAGCGTCATCCTCGACGAATCCACGGGGACCGCCGAAGGGCGTCGCCTCGTCGGCGAGCGGATCGCGCGGGCCGGATCGGCCCTCCCCCCCGGCGTGATGCCGAAGCTCGGACCCGACGCCGCGGCGACCGGGCAGATTTTCTGGTACACCGTGGAAGGCCAGGGGCTGGACCTCGGCCGGTTGCGCGCGATCCAGGACTGGACGGTCAGGCCGCAGCTCGCGTCCGTGCCGGGCGTTGCCGAGGTCGCGAGCGTCGGCGGGTTCCCGATCGAGTACGAGGTCGCCGTCGATCCCCGGCGGCTGAAGGCGCGAGGCGTGATCCTGTCGGATCTGGTCGATGCCGTCGCCCGGGCCAATTCCTCCGTCGGCGGCCACGCGATCCAGAAGGGGAACGCGGAGTACCTCGTGCGAGGCGTCGGATGGCTCGGTTCGACCCCGGACGGGACGACCGACCCGTCGCGGATCGTGCACGACCTGGAACGCGTCGTCCTCCGCGCGTCTGACGGTAAGGCGGCCGTCGTCTCCGACGTGGCCGGCGTGTCGCTCGCCCCCGGCCCGCGTCGCGGCGTGCTGGAGAAGGACGGCAGCGAGGCGGTCGGCGGCGTGATCCTGATGTCGGTCGGGGAGAACCCGCTGGAGGTCACGCGACGCATCCGGGCGAAACTCCACGAAATGGCCGGCGGCCTGCCGTCGGGCGTCACGATCCACCCGTTCTACGACCGCACGCCCCTGATCGAGGGGGCGATCGGGACCGTGACCTCGACGGTCGTGGAGGCGATCGTCACCGCCACGATCTGCATCGTCGTGGTCTTGCTGCACGTCCGCACGTCGTTCATCATCGCGATCACCCTGCCCCTCGCGGCGCTCGGCTCGTTCCTGCTGATGTGGCTCCTGCGCGCCCTGAAAATCGCGGACATCCAGACGAACATCATGTCCCTGTCCGGCATCGCGATCTCAATCGGCATCCTCGTCGATTCGTCGATCGTGATGGCCGAGAACGTGATGCACCGCCTCAAGGAGCATTTCGGGGATCGCCCCGCGCGCGGGGACCTCCGCGCGATCGTCCTCCCCGCCTGCCTGGCGGTGGGCCGGCCGATCGTTTTCTCGGTCGTGATCATGATCCTCTCGTTCCTGCCCGTGTTCGCGCTCGGCGGGATGGAGGGGAAGATGTTCCGCCCCCTGGCGTTCACGAAGACGTTCGCTCTGATTTCGGTGGCGATCCTCTCGATCACGCTGGTCCCCGCCCTCTGCACGTTCTTCATCCGGGGGCGCCTGCGTCGCGAGGACGAGAGCCCGATCGTCCGGGGCGTGATCGAGGTCTATCGCCCCGTGCTGGACTCGCTGCTGACGAACCCCGCGCCCCTCGCCCTGGTGCTGGGGATCACCTTCGTCGTCGGCCTCGCGCCGATCGGGAGCCGATGGGTCCTGCTCTCGGCCCTGTTCGCGGGGATGGTGGCGTGCGGGCTGAGCTTCCGGAGCCCGTCGTCCCGCGCCCTCGCGATGGGCTCCCTCGTGCTGATCGCCTTGACGGCGGAACGGACGATGACCCCGCTGGGCCGCGAGTTCCTCACGCCGATCGACGAGGGCATGGTGATGGACATGCCCATCACGATCCCGCGAGCCTCGGTCACGCAGTCGGCCGACGACCTGAAGGCGCGAGACATGACGCTCTGCCGGTTCCCCGAGGTGGACATGGTCGTCGGCAAGGCCGGACGCGCCGAGACCCCGACGGATCCGGCACCGATGGACATGATCGAGACGATGGTCAATTTCCGGCCCCGATCGCTCTGGCCCCGCCGCAAGCTGGCCCGGGCCGACGCCCTGCGGATGGCCGATCGCGCGCGAGACCTCCTCGAAGCGAAGGGGCTCGTCTCGCCCGAACCGGACAGGGCCCTCCGTGCGAAGCAGGCTGCCGAGTGCGTCGAGGCCGTCCTCCCCCGCTTCGACGTGCAGATGCGCGAATATGCTTATCAGGCGAACGCGGAATTCCAGCGCGCGGAGGCCGTCCGCCTCAGGCCCACGCACCACGGCGAATTGACCCGCGAACAGCTCTCGCTCTGGCTGACGCACGCCCGGAGGCTCGACGCGGACCTGGCGGGGCGAGGCGCGGACGTTTTCGCCCGGCTGGCGGTCGAGGAGTGGATCGACCGATCGAAGGGAGTCGACCCGGAGATTGCGTCGACATTGGCGGCGATCCGCCGCATTCGCGAGAAGCCCCCCTCCCCCTCGCGACGGATGGGCGGCGGCCATCACGGCGGGGCGACGAGCGTCGAGGCGAGGGCGATCCCCCCGTCCCCTCAACTGGAGGAAGTGCAGAACGAGCTCGCCACGGCCTATTCGCTCCGGTTGATGCTGTGGAGGGCCGAGCGATCCGACCTGATCGGTGCGGGCGGGGAGCTCGACCGCGCGGTGATGATGCCCGGATGGTCGAACATCTGGACGATGCCGATCCAGAACCGCGTGGACATGCTCTCCACCGGGATCAACACGCCCATCGGGGTGCGCGTGATGGGGCGTTCGCTCGACGACGTGGTGGCCGCCTCCGAGGCGATCGCCGCGGCCCTGAAGAACGTGCCGGGTGCGGCGGACGTCGTGGCCGATCCGATCCGGGGGAAAGGCTATCTGGAGATCCGCGTCGATCGCGACCGGGCCGCGAGGCTGGGGGTGAGCGTCGGGGACGCGAACGACGTGATCGAGACGGCCATCGGCGGCAAGGTCGCCACCACAGCCGTCGAGGGGCGCGAGCGCCACCCGGTCCGCGTCCGCTACGCGCGCGACTTCCGCGGGGACGAGGAGGACGCCCGCAAGCTGCTCGTCCCGACGGTCGCGCGCGATCGAGACGGCCGACCCCGGTTCGTGACCCTGGGCGAGGTGGCCGACGTCCGCATCGCCGAGGGGCCGGCGACGATCAAGAGCGAGAACGGCATGCTGCGCAACTACGTCCGCCTGAACGTCCGGGGCCGCTCGGCGGGCGAGGTTGTGGACGACGGGCGGCGGGCCGTGGCCTCGCGCGTGACCCTCCCCGACGGCGTGTTCGTCGAGTGGACCGGACAGTTCGAGCACGAGGCCCGCGCGCGGAGGACGCTCTCGGTCATGGTGCCGATCGTCATCGCGTTGATCTTCGCCATCCTCTACTGGACCTATCACGACCTGGCCGACGCGATGCTGATGCTCCTCGCCGTGCCCGGCGCGATCGCGGGCGGGGTCTTCTTCCAGTGGCTGTTCGGCTTCACGTTCTCGGTGACGGTCTGGGTCGGCTACGTCGCGTGCTTCGGCATGGCCACGTCGACGGGGATCATCATGCTCGTGTACCTGCGCGAGGCCGTCGCTCGCGCCGGGGGGCTCGGGGCGATGAGCCTGGAAGAATTACGCGCGGCGGTCCTGGACGGCGCGGTGCATCGCCTCCGTCCCAAGCTGCTCACCGAGGGCACGACGATCCTCGGCCTCGCTCCCATGCTCTGGGCCGACGGCCCGGGCGCCGAGGTCATCCGCCCGATGGCCGCGCCCGTGCTGGGCGGCCTGCTCGTGGCGGATGAGGTGATCGACCTGTTCTTGCCCGTGCTCTTTTATCAGGTGAGAAAGTGGCGATGGTTACGGTTGCACAGCGCCGAAAGTGGGCAGGGGCTCGCGGACGCGGTGGGGAGGGACCTGGCGCTCGCGGATCGTTGAAGACAGGACTCGGCGCCGAGGGAGCCTCGCACAAGTTACCTGGCCGGGGCGGGGTCCAGCTTCGGCATCTCCCCGTGTTCCCGCATCCAGGCGGAGAGCGGGCGCATGCGGTTGCGGAAGATGCCCGGGGACTCGAACGGCAAGGGGCCGGCGGCCTTCGCGACGGCCTGGACCTCGGCGGCGATCTCGGGGAAGCCGTTGTCGCCGTAGCGGGTCACGCTCTCCTCGGCCAGGCGGGCCTTGAGGACGAGGAGGGAGTAGTTCTTCCCGTTGATGAAGAGATAGCCGAGCGTCCGGTCGTAGGGATCCACCGTGGCGCAGCGAAGCAGCTCGACCTCGGTAGCGGTCGCCAACGCCCCCCGGGCGAAGGCGCGGGCCTCGGGGCCGTACGGCTGATCGACGGGGATGTTGTGGGCGTCGTGGCGGGTCTCGGGCGTGTCGATGCCGAGGATGCGGACGATCTCCTCGTCCTTTTCGCCCCATCGGATCGTCACCGTGTCGCCGTCGTCGACCGTGATCGCGGAGACGTCCACCTTGATTCTCGACCCGCTCGGTCGCGATTGCGGCTTCGCGGCGGGACGAGGGCGAGCCTCGCCCCTGGCGGGCGGGTTCTGACGGGCCAGGACGAATTTTTCCCCGCCGGTCCCGCCCAACCACCTGGCCGCGTTCGTTGGGGATGACGCCACGAGCGCAACGGCGAGGAGGGTGCCGGCCGCGAGGGTCGCGGCGAGGGTCAGGGGACGGCGCATGGGGTGTCCTTCGTGACGATGCTCGCCGCGACTGGGCCGGTCCGGGCGGGAGGGATCATCGGGCCTTTTGCTTGATGAAGGAGTACCCGTCGCGGCAGAGGCCCATCGCGTCGGGGAAGAGGTCGCGCCAGACCTTCGTGGCGGCGGCGAGCGCGGGCAGGGCGCGGCCGAACGCCTCGATGGTGTAATAGCCGTCGTAGCCGGACGTCTTGAACCCGCCGAAGAACGAATCCCAGTCCACCTGCCCGGTGCCGGGGACGCCGCGATCGTTCTCGGAGACGTGGACGTGGATGGTCTCCGCCGCGCAGGAGGCGATGGCCTGCGCCTGGTTCTTCTCCTCGATGTGGCCGTGAAAGCTGTCGTACATCATCTTCACGTAGGGATGATTCACGGCCCGGATGAACTTCGACGCCTGCGCAGCGGTGGTGAGGAAATAGATCTCGAACCGATTCAGGTACTCGGTCGCGATCCGGATGTTGCGCGCCTGGGCCTTGTCGCCGGCCCTCTGGAGGGTCTCGACGCCCGCCTTGAACTCGTCCTCGGTGGGACCGTTGCCGGAGAACACGCCGATGGCGGAGTGGGTCGGGCCGCAGAGGATCTCGCAGCCGAACTGCTGGCCGCACTCCAGCACGCGGTCCAGGTGCGCGACTGCGGCGTCGCGGATGCTCTTGTCGGGCGAGATCGGGTTCGTCTCCGGCCCCATCACCGTCACGGCGGTCGCGCCCAGGCCGAGGCTCTTGAGGCGGTCGCCGAGCCGCTTGTACGGGGTCAGGTCGCTCGTATCGAAGATGGGGACCTCGACGGAGTCGAATCCGATCGCCTTGATCTCGTCGAGCAGCGCGTCGTGCTCGGCGGTGACCATGTCGGTCCAGAGGAGCAGATTCATCCCGATCTTCATGGAGAGGTCCTTTGCGTCGGTCGGACGGGTGCGGATCAGCGCCGGAAATCGTCCCGGTAGAATATCGAGAGAAGATACAGCCCGAAACACGCCCAGACCAGGGCCAACCCCAGCCCGAACTGCTCGCGCCACGATCGCCTCAGGGCGCGTCGTCGGCGTTTGCGGAACCACCCGCCGAGGACCAGGGCCGAGAGGACGTAGACGGCCATCAGCGGCGTGCCGTAGAGGTAGCAGCTCGCCGAGGCCGATCGGTTGATGTTGCCGTCTTTCGCCCTCACGTAAATGACCGGGGGCCAGAGCAGCCAGGACGCCATCCCCTGGGTACACCAGAGCAGACGCCCCGCCCCCCATCGCGCGGTCGTCGTCCTCCGTTCCCAGATCAGCAGCGGAGGGCCGACGAGCGCCAGGCCGCCCAGGGTGAACGGGATCAGGCCCATCCAGGCGTCCGGCGCCCCGATCGCCTCGGGGGCGCGGAACTGGGGCAGGAGGATCCAGAAGCCGAGCGACAGCCCGGCGATCAGGAGCATGATCTCGAAGACCGTGACGTGGGCACGCGGAGGCCCGAACGCGGAGCGGTGCCGGCTCGGGTTGCCGGCGGCCCTTTCGTCCTTCACGCCCATCCGCGTCCTCCTCGGCGACGACCGATCACGCCTGTGCGACCGTCTGCCACTGGCCCACCTCGGCGGAGTCCAGCACGGCGTCGCAAACCGCCTGAGTTTCCAGCGCCTCGCGGAACGTGGGGCTCGTGGGCGAGCCGGTTTCGAGGTCCTTGAGGAAGTCGGCCACCTGATGGACGAAGGTGTGCTCGTAGCCGATCTGGAGGCCGGGCACCCACCAGTTCTTCATGTAGGGGTGGTCGCCGTCGGTGACGTGGATCGACCGCCAGCCGCGGAGCGGGCCCTCGTCGGAGTAATCGAAGAACTGCAAGCGGTGCAGGTCGTGGAGGTCCCACTTCAGCGACGCCTTTTCGCCGTTGATCTCGAAGGTATACAGGGCCTTATGGCCGCGCGCGTAGCGGGTGGACTCGAACAGGCCGAGCGACCCGTTGCCGAACCTGCAGAGGAACGCACAGGCGTCGTCGATCTTGACGGGCTCGACCTTGCCCGAGAGGTTGTGCTTCCTCTCCTTCACGAACGTCTCGGTCATGGCGCTGACGGTCGTGATCGAGCCGTTGAGCCAGAGGGCCGTGTCGATACAGTGCGCGAGCAGGTCGCCCGTCACGCCCGAACCGGCCGCCGCGGCGTCCAGCCGCCAGAGCCCCGCGCCCCCCTGCGGCAGGTCGGCGGAGATGGTCCAGTCCTGGAGGAAGTTCGCCCGGTAGTGGAAGATGCGGCCGAGCTTCCCCTGGTCGATCAGCTGCTTCGCGAACGTCACGGCCGGGGCGCGGCGGTAGTTGTACCAGACCGTGTTCTTCACACCCGCCTTCTCGACGGCGTGGACCATGGGGAGGGACTCTTTCATGTCCCGCGCGAGGGGCTTCTCACACAGGACCATCTTGCCCGCCTCGGCCGCCGCGATCGCGATCGGCGCATGGGAATCGTTCGGCGTGCAGATGTCGATCGCGTCGATGTCCTTGCGCTCGATCAGCTTGCGCCAGTCCGTCTCGAACGACTCGTACTGCCACTTGTCGGCGAACGCCTTCGCATTCTCGGCCGACCGTCCGCAGATCGCCTTGAGCACGGGGCGATATTCGAGGTCGAAGAAGTCGTTGACTCGCTTATAGCCGTTCGAATGCGTCCGGCCCATGAAGCCGTAGCCGACGACGCCGATGTTCAGGGGTTTCTGGGCCATTGGGGATCACCGAGAATAGGAAGAGGGGAGAATCCATCCGCAGATGAACGCAGATTTAGAAAATCCTTCTTTCTCCATCCGCGTTCATCTGTGTCATCTGCGGAAATAACGCGTTTCAGTTCCAGCCGTGGGCGTCCCGGACCTTGACCATCGCCGCGAGGATGTCGTTCCAGGTCTTCGGGTCGTGCATGACGGCGTTGGGGAACATGCAGCCGTCCCAGCAGATGTGCTGGAACTTCTTGGTGAGGGTGCCCTTCTCGTCGCGCATCCAGTAGCCGGCGACCTTGGTGATGTCGAGCTTGCCGTTGGGGTCGGTGGCCAGGCAGTGGCGGCCGGTCTTGTCGTGGGAGCCGGAGCCGTGCACGGTGCCGTCGTTCTGGGCGACGTGGAAGTCCAGCGTCCAGGGTCGGAGCGCGGCCGTGAGGGTCTTTAGCGCCTCGTCGAGCGCGGCCGAGTCGCTCCAGTCGAACCCTTCGGGGAGGATGCGGTCCTCCGGGGCGTTGTACCCCATGGTGTAGAGCAGCGTATGGGCCATATCCGCCTGGAAGCCCACGGTTTCCGGCTCGCCCACGCGCTCCAGGAGGTCCACCATCTTGCGCCAGGAGTGCATGCCCGCCCAGCAGATCTCCCCCTCGGCGGCGAGCTTCTCGCCGTGGTCGCGCGCGATCTTGCCCGCCTGCTTGAAGGTCTCGGCGATGGTGGCCTGGTTCGTCTCGGGGTCGCTCGCCCAGTCGCCGGGGCCGGTGGCCGAGTCGATGCGGACGACGCCGTACGGACGGACGCCGATCTCGCGGAGGGTCTGCGCGATCCGGCACCCCTTCTCGACCTGCTGGAGGAACTTCTTCCGCCCCTCGCCCGAGTCCATCGCCGAGCCTCCGCCCGTGGGCGGCCAGACCGGGGCGACGACCGATCCGATCGCCAGCCCGCGCGAGCGGGCCTTGTCGGCGAGCACCTTGAGGTCGTCCTTCGTCGAGTCGATGTCGATGTGCGGGAGGAACAGGAAGAGGTCGAACCCGTCGAACTTCTGCCCGTCCACCTCGGCGGCCGCCGTGAGGTCGAGCATCGTGTCCAGCGGGATCGGCGGCTCGGAGCCCTCCCCCTTGCCGACGACCCCGGGCCAGGCGGCGTTGTGGAGCTTGGGGAACATGTGGGGATGCGCGGCGGTGGTCATGGTCGGTCCCGAAGCGTGGAGTAGCGAGACGGAGAAGAGGAGTTGCGGGGCCAGGCGTCGGGCGAATCCTCGCGCGATCCCGGATTTTTCACGGATGGAGATCGATCCCGGCGCGGCTTACAAACATCCGAGATGGCGGAGCGATGAGGCCTTTTTCGAGGGGGATTGCCCTCACGCCCCTCCCGCGTGGCGAGGCACGAGCGTCTCTCGGACCCAGGCGTGGAGTTGCTGGAGCCAGGCCATGCTGTCGGAGGTCTCGTCCGCGAGACGCAATTGGGTCGCGATATCCGACGGGGCGAGCATGGGCAGATTGCGGCTGGTCTCGGCACGGGCGTATTGCCCGTCGACTAGCCTGATCCAGTAGCTCGGCATCCAGGACCTCGCATCGAGCCGCCAGACCTCGGGCACGCCCAATCGTCCCCAGGTCAAGATCGCCTGATCGGCGGTATGCGTGACCTCAACTTCGATGGCGAGGTCCGGCGGGGGCTGGACGGTCAGGTCAATATTCACCCCGCCGCGCATGACCCGGGCATGATCGTGGAAATAGAAGGTCTGGTCCCCCTCGATCCCCCCCGCCAGGTCCCTTCGCCGGTACGTGGCCCGTCCCCCGATCGCGAAGGGGACGCGGAATTCGAGGCAGACGGCCTTGACGAGGTCGCTCAGGCAGTCGGCCAGCCAGTCGTGCTGGCGAGAGGTAGTCACGAACGTCAGCCTCTCGTCCAGGAAGATCAGCTTGAGGCCACGAGCTTCGGGGAGCGCGTCGGCGATCGTCTGGTATTGATCGAAGGTCAGGCCCGCCAGGTCGAGCCGTTGCTCCGGCTCGACGCGGTAGGGCCGGCCAAGGATCATCTCCGCCGTCGCGATCGCCATGGCGCCTCTCCCCGTTGGCTCATCGGGCCTTGAGGTAATCCCCCACGTTCGGCAGCGTCTTGTGGACGTCGGGGCCGAAGTAACGGAGGCTGACGAAGGGTTCCGAGCCGGTATTCTTGAAGGAGACGCCGGCTTTCGAGGCCTTCTCGGAGACGAAGACCTCGTCCTTCGTGACCTCGCCGAACCGGATGAAGTTGGGGCTGTCCACGTCGAGCTTGCCGATGTGGCCGCTGCCCTGGACGACGATCAGCCCGTAGGCGCCGTCGTCCTTGATCGTCGCAGACTGGCCCGGGAGGACGGTCAGCTCGCGGGCGGAGAAGAGCTGCTTGCCGTCCACCGTGCCGTAGACGATCCACTTGTCGACGTGTCCCTGGCCCTCGCCGCCGCTGTGGACGATCGGTTCGAGGTAGTTCTTCGCCTTGAAATGCTCGTCGACGTTCTTCGCCCAGTCGAGCTGCTCGACGAGGTAATCGAGGTCCTGGTGCTTGTCCTCGGGGACGTCCTTGACGAGCAGTTCCCAGGGGACGCGGCGGCCCTCGACCATCGACTGGTACATGCCGAAGACGTCCGAACCCCACTGGGGCTCGTAGGTCACGAGCGATCCGGGGGCGTGCAGGACGGCGGGAGGGATGAGCCAGCCGGTGCCGGGCTTGAGGCGGTAGGCCTTCGACAGGTCGAGGATGCCGTTATCCCCCTCGTTCCACCGCTCCAGGCACTTGCGGACCTGGTCCTTCGTGGTGCCGGGCTCGAACCCCATGAAGGTGTAGGGGAAGTTGTTGCCGGTCCAGTTGAGCTGGGGCGGGAAGTAGTAGGATTCCGGCTTCCCCTCGCGCCCTAGGAGCGCGGCCTGCTCCTGGGTCTGGTGCATGTGGTGGGGGATCGGGCCGAGGTTGTCGAAGAACTTCGAGTAGACCGGCCACTTCTTGTACTTGTCCCAGATGGTCTTGCCGATGATCTCCGCGCCGTGGAGGTCGATGGCGTCCTTGAGGGTGAACTTGTTCCCCTCGTGGACGACGTAAGACAGGCCCTCGTCGGGAGGTGCGCCTTCGTTGGCGGCCGGGGTGGTCGAGCCGAACCAGCGCTCGTCGATGCCGCCGCGGTGGGTGCCCAGCGCGTAGAGGTCCTGCTTGGCGAGCTTCAGACGCGCGCCCGGCATGAGGAACGAACGGGGGACCCAGGTGGGGGCCAGCCGCAGGATACCTTCGCCGGCGTCGAGCGCCGCGCGGACGCGCGCGTCGAGGTGATTGTCCGTCATCCGTCCCGATCTCCGGCAGTCGAATTGCGATCTCTGCCCGGCCGACGCGCCCCGATCGGCGCGCAGCCCGCCCCGCGCGGTGCGTACCCTCGCTCGGGCGACCCCCCGCGCCGGGCCCTTGTTTGTAAGGGCCGGCACGCCCGGACGCAAGGGGGCACCCGTCCGTGGTGCTCGTCCGCAGGGCCATAGGCATGGCCTGGATCGGTTGGGGGGGCGTCAGTCGGATGGACGATAGCCCGGGGCACGTCTCGCCGCATCATGCCGGAGGGTCAGGAACGGCGCGGGTGCCCTGACCCCGGGAGCGATTCCTTGTTGAATGCCTCGTGGCCCGCGCCCGAGTGGCCGGGTCTCAACCTCCCAATTGGTCCGGCCGGGGTCGGGCGATCGGGAGAATGCGGCGAAAACAGGGCGAAAAACCCCCGAAAATTCCCCCTGAATTCGCTTACAGACCAGCCTTGTCCCCGCCCCTGTCCCGATATTGCAAGCGCCCCGACTTTCCTGGCCAGAACCGTCGCGATGGCGGCCCGGAACGCAAGGCGTCAAGGTCGACCCAGACCCCAAATCGAGGGGGTTTAGGTCCTCGCATGAGGCTCGAAATCCCGATCCTCGCGCCGGGCACGCCCGCATGCCGCCGCGTCGATCTCGACCACCTCGGTAAGATCGCGAGCCCGGCAGGACACGATCGGAGAATCGACGAGAGGCACGCCCGCGGCGGGCGGAGAGGAGGGGGGCGATCATTCCGCTACTTCGCGGGTAGGCCGAGGGACGCGTTGAGCCGCCCGGCCTGGTCGTCGGTCAATCGGTAGATCAGGATGGAATGGCCGATATTGGCGATCGGGGTGAGGGCGCGGAAATAGTCGAACGTGTGTTTGCGTCGGTATGGGTCCTCGCGCGTCTCCCACTTCCCGGCCCAGGTCAGGGGAGAGGGGTCATAGACGCGCCAGTCCAGGCCCTGGAGGAGGGAGGCGCTCACGGCGTAGAGGCCCCGGTGGAGTCGGGGTTCGGGGCCGCGCAGGACGTTGGCGCTCGGCGGGCCGAGCGTCCCGGGACGCGCCGGGGGGAGGAACCAGTCGATCGGGTCGCCCCGCTGGGCGAAGATGTTGGGGGTGATCTGGCCGAAGTAGGCAATGCCGACCGGGCCCTCCTCGCGATGCTCGCGGAGCCATCGGCGCAGGCCGACGAGGTCCTGGCCCCAGTCGAGGTTGCTGTCGATCAGGTGGGGCGGCGAGCGGTCGGGGCCGCCGGAGAGGACGTTGAAATACGCGAGATAATGAGGATAAATTGCGATCGTGGATGCGATCGTGAGGCCGAGCGGGAGGAGGACCGCCGTCAGGGCGATCCTTCGGGCGGTGCCGGCGAGCCCCCAGGCCCAGGGGGCGAGGCGTCCGGCGGCGATGAACACGTAAGGGAACATGGGCAGGACGTAGCGCAGTCCGATGTTGATGTTCGTGAGGAACGTCATCGCGCCCAGGACCATCGCCGGGGGGAACCAGAGGGCGAACTCGTCGGGGAATGAGGCCCGCGCCCGTCGGAACGCGAGGGCGATCGGGGTCAGGCCGATGAGGAACAGCGTCCCCTCGGGCATCTTGTAGAGGAGGCATTTCACATAATAGCTTTGCCATCCCGTGCGGCGGATCTCGCCGTCGAGGTAGACCGGATAGCCGGTCACGGCGTCGGGATCGGTCACGTCCTTGAACGCCCAGGACGCCGGGATGCCGTCCGCGTCGATCTTCTGCTCGTCGAACCCGAGCAGATAATGGCTCGGCAGGGGCGAGGGCACCCCGGCCATCCACGTCCCTCGGAAGCGGTTCACGCGATGTTGCCAGAAGAGATTCAGGATCCGGTTCTTCTCGACGCGCAACGTGCGGCCCGGGGCCGTGAGGAACGATCGGCTCGCGAAGTCGAACGAGCCGAGGGGACGGCCGACGCCCTCGAAGCCGTAACCGCAATCGATCACGAATAGGCTAATGATAACGATCGTCATTCCCTGGATCGCGGCGAGGATCAGGCGGCGAAGGGCGGAGGCGCGATCGAAGGTGCATAGCTCGCGGACGAGCCACATGAGGGGCCAGATGCCGTAGAGGAGCAGCAGGCTGAATTTCGTCAGTTGCGCGAGGCCCAGCATCACGCCCGCGAGGATCGCGTATCGCCAGGTCTTCGCGTGGAGATAGCGCCAGAAGAGATACGTCGCGGCCATGCCGACGGAGGAGGCAGCCACGTCCGAGGTGATGAGACGCGCGTGGGCCAGGATGTTCGGGCAGAGGCACCACAGGAGCAGGCTGAGCAGCCCGCCGAGGTCGCCCCAGAGGCGTCGGGACCAGAGGAAGACGAACAGGCCGCCGAGGACGGAAAACCCGGGCATCAGCATGCGGGAGACGGTGAACAGCTCGAAGTAGTTCGCCGCGTGGAGGAGCATGAACCACTCGCCGAAGAACGAAGGCAGCGGGGAATACGCGTCCCACTCGGCGGATCTGTAGAGCGGGTCCATGTCCGCGCGCGAAACCGGGAGCGCGGCGATGAGCTTCACCAGGGGCGGATTCTGGTGGTAGAGCTTGAATGTCCGCGTCTGCCAGTAGGAGATCCCGGCGGGCAGGTGGTTGACCTCGTCCACCGTGGGATTCTCTTGCCGGAGGCTCGACACCGCGATCGCGTAATGCGCGCAGAGGATCGCCACCACGAAGATCGCGAGGGTCCGGGCGGGCAGGCGAAATTGCGGCACGTGAGCGACTTCCGCGACCGCGACCGGCTCGGGCTTCGCGGGGGGGCGAGACGGGCGACGGGCCACGGGGGAGGACTCCGAGGGAGAGGGTCGGTCGATGCGACCCGTACCCTTCATGATGGCGATCCGGCCCGATCGCGGCAAGTTCTTCAGCCCGCGACCAGTTCCGCTCGCAGGACCGTCACCGCCCGTCCGCCGATCTTCACGCGGCCGTCCTCGCGGCGAACGCGAACGATCCCGCCGCGCGCGGAGGCTTGGAAACCCACCATCTCGGTCTTGCCCAGGCGATCGCCCCAGTATGGGGCCAGTGCACAGTGGGCGGAGCCGGTCACGGGGTCTTCGGGGACGCCGACGCTCGGGGCGAAGAAGCGGGAGACGAAGTCGAAATCCGCGGAATCGGACCGGCTCGTGACGATCAGGCCCCGCACAGGGAGGCGAGCTATTCCCGCGAAATCGGGAGAGATGGCGCGAAGCAAGGTCTCGCTCGCGACCTCGACGAGCAGATCCATGCCGGTCGTCGTCGCGCGAACGAGGCTCGCGCCGAGGGCCGTTCCCAGACCATCGGGCACGGGGGCATGGCTCAGCGTCATCTCGGGGAAATCCAGCTCGATCTCATCGCCCCGCTTCGTCGCCGAGAGACGCCCGCTCCTGGTCGAGAAGAACGCCGCCCGGTGCGGTTCCAGGGCCCCCGATTCCCACAGGATATGGGCCGAGCCGAGCGTGGCATGTCCGCAGAGATCGACCTCGACGGTGGGCGTGAACCACCGAAGCGAAAACCCCTCCTCCGCTCCAAGAGGGACGAGGAATGCGGTCTCCGAGAGATTCATCTCGCGCGCGACGTCGAGCATCCACGCCTCGTCCGCCGGTTCCCGCAGGAGGCAAACGGCGGCCGGATTGCCGGCGAACGGGCGATCGGTGAAGGCATCGACCACGGTGATGCGCTGCGGCATGGGGCGAATCCGGGGAGGCGGGAGGGAGCGTCAGGGGGGATTCGAGATTTGAGATTTGGGAAGCGGATTCGGAGGATGACCGCCCAGGATCGCGGCATTGCCCGAAGGGATCTGCTTTCTGATCCCGAATTTCGAACCCTAATTTCTGATCCCGAATCTCGAATCTCGGATCTCGAATCCCCCCGGAGGAGAGCCCTCAGACTTCGACGAGGTTCGCGATCTCCCGGAATGTCCCCTTGAGGTCCTGGTAGAGCTTGCGATAGATGGGGTAAGACTTTTCGTAGATGGCCGTTGCGGCGGGGTCGGTGGGCGTCCTCTCGACGACCTGGATCGTGGCGTCGCAGGCCTCGGGGACGGAGGAGAACCCGCCGATCCCGACCTGGGCGAGCAGGGCCACGCCGAACGCGGGGCCTTCGCCGGCGTTGATGGTGCAGACGTCCTGGCCGTAGATATCGGCCTGGATCTGCTTCCACAGTGGGTTGCGGGCGCCTCCGCCGGAGAGGCGGATCTCGGCCAGGTCGACGCCCATCTCGCGGATCAGCTCCAGGCAGTCCCGCATGGCATAGGTCGCGCCTTCGAGGACGGAGCGGATCAGGTGCTCCCGCCCGTGACGGACCGTCAGGCCGATCCACCCCCCGCGCGCGTAGGGGTCGGAATGCGGGGCGCGCTCGCCGGTGAGGTACGGCAGGAAGAACAGCCCCTCGCAGCCCGACGGGGCGAGGGCCGCCTCGTCGGTGAGGAGGTTATACGGGTCCGTCTTGCGGGCCTTCGCGGCCTCGACCTCGATGTCGCCCAGCTCGTTGCGGAGCCACTGGAACGAGCCGCCGGCCGAGAGGACGACGCCGAACGCGCAGGTCTCGCCGGGGACGGCGTGGCAGAATCGCTGGAGGCGCCCGAGGGGGTCGAACCCGACCTCGTTGGTGTGGGCGAACACCACGCCCGAGGTCCCCATCGTGGCCGAGACCACGCCGGGGCGGACGATCCCGTTGCCCACCGCGCCGGCCTGCTGGTCGCCGCCTCCCCCCACGATGGGCGTGTTGCGGGCGAGCCCGGTGGCCTCGGAGCCAATGGCCGAGACGGTGGAGGAGACCTCGAAGCTCTCGAAGCAGTCCGGCAGGAGCGTCGGGTCGAGGTCGAGCTTGCCGAGGAGTTCCCGGCTCCAGCGGCGATTGGCGACGTCCAGGAGGAGCGTCCCCGAGGCGTCGCTGACCTCGGTGGCGAACGTGCCGCTCAGGCGATAGCGGATGTAGTCCTTGGGCAACAGGACGTGCCGGACCCGGTCCCAGCCCTTCGGCTCGTTCTTGCGGAGCCAGAGGATCTTCGGCGCGGTGAACCCGGTCAGGGCGGGGTTCGCCACCATGCGGATGAGGTTCTCGCGGCCCCCGGCCCGTTCCTCGATCTCGACGCACTCCGCGGCCGTGCGCTGGTCATTCCAGAGGAGGGCCGGGCGGATGACGTGGCCGTCCCCGTCGAGGAAGACGGAGCCGTGCATCTGGCCGGAGAGCCCCACTCCGGTCACGTCGGCGGGCTTTAGCTCGGCCTCGGAGAGGACGTCCCGCACCGTGGCGACCGTGGCGGCCCACCATAGGTCGGGGTCCTGCTCCGACCAGCCCGGTCGGGGATGGTCGCACGGATACACGGATGTTGCCGAGGCTAGGATCTTCCCCTTCTCGTCGATCGCGAGCGTCTTCGTCCCCGACGTCCCGATGTCGATCCCCAGCGTCACACCCACGTTCGGACCCTCCCGAGCCAGCAGCGAATACGAACCGCCCAGGCGCGAAGGGCGCCAAGGTAGGGCGAGAAGACGAGGGAGTTTATCAGATTTCTTCCCGACTTTCTCGCCCTACCTTGACGCCCTTCGCGCCTCGGCGGTTAATTTCCCTTCCCAAGCATCCACTTTTCCCCGCACCGCAGGACCTTCGCCGAGATCCCGGCGGGTAATCGGGCGGCCTCTACTTCGAATTCCGCGACGTCGACCGTGTTAAACGTGAACATGTCGTAGTGGTGGGGCACAACGTACCGTGGCCGGACCGCGCCCGCCAGGTCCACGGCCTCGGCGGCGGTCATGTTCCCGGGGACGCCGCGCGCGGTGTCGCGGCCGTTGACGGGGAGGAACAGCACGTCGAACGGGTCGGGGCCGAGCCACCCGGCGAGGTCGTCGTAAACGATCGTGTCGCCGCTGTGGTAGAGGCGGAAGCCGTCGGCCTCGATCACGTAGCCGAAATAGAGGTGGCGGCCGTCCTCGTCGATGTCGAGCTCCTCATGGGCGGAGGGGATCGCGCGGACGAGGAACCCGCTCTGCGCGTGGAGGTCCCCCGCCTCCATCGCGATGATCTGCTCGTGCTCGATCCCCAGCGACCGCGCGTGGTCGAACTGCGAGCACGGGACGATCAGCGTCGCCGAGGGGTTCGCCCGCATCAGGTCCGGCAGCGTGCCGGGGTCCATGTGGTCGGAATGCTTGTGGCTGGCGAGGACGAGGTTCACTCCCGGGAGGTCGCTCCCCCGGAACGGGGCCTCCGTCATGCGGACGTGCGGCTTGCTCGTCGCCGCGTACTTGGCGGTGAGATGCTCCGACAGGTACGGGTCGATCACCATCAGGCCCGACCGCGTCTTGACCGCGAACCCGCTCTGCCCGAGCCACCAGACGGCGATCGTGTCGGGGGAGGGAAAGGTGAGGGCGATCTCGTCGAGGAGTTCGCGACCGGATTTGACGGGGCGGATCAGGTCGTTCATGAGGGGTTGATTCCCGGCCGACGAGGTCGGTTCGTCAAGGCGGCGAGGAGTAGCCCGGCCATCATCGCCAGAAGGGCCGTCGCGTGCGAGAGGACGATGCGAAATCGATCGAAAGCGAAGGTCGGTCGCCAACCCCGAACGATAGAGGATTTTGAGGACGAACGGAATGTCAACGGCAGCATTTCAGGGTGGTACTCCCCGAAAATCCACGCTCGCCACGCGGACCCAAAGGTCGTGGGGGATGTGGCGAGGCGGACGGGGAGGACTGCTTCGGGATAGATCCACGAATAGACTCGTCCGCTCGCCCCGATGACACGGAAACGGTGATCTGGGGCTGGCCACTCCGGCCCCAAAACCGCCCAGGAGATCGAACACCAACCCAGGACAGACGCGAAAATGCAGGCCCTTCGATATGGGCCGACGAATGCGCCGAGCGTGGCAACGGCCAGAGCGACGGTCACCGCTTGAATGTAGATCACGGCGGCTATCGTCAGGCTGAAGCGGATCGCGAGTAGCGTCCCGAGGACGGCGATCCCCAGGGCTGGGAAGAAGTGTCGCCAGTCCCAGAGATGTTTGCCGAACGAGGGCCGGACGGCCCTCATTAGCGGGATCGATACGAGCCCTCCGAGCAATCCTTGCGCAAGGGCGATCTGGCAATAGACGATCTTGCGATATTGTGACAGCCCGAACTCGTGACGCTGGATCGCCTGATAGACCCCCTGAGGATCCAACTCCCTATGCATCGCCGCCCCAAGCAGGAAAGGTCCAAAAAGGTCCCGGTCGATCCAGAACTCGGCCGCGAGTAGCACCGATGCCCATCCAACCGTCGCGAAGCCGAACCAAAACGCCTTGGGACTGGAAAGGATTGCGCCGGCCGTCGCCATGAGGAGCACGCCAACCGTCGCGGTCACCACCGCCTGGCCGGCGAACGGGCTGGGCGATTTGATCGCGCCGAATCCCAATGCGAACGCGGTCACGATCCCCATCATCCCGAGCAGCCTCGGGCCTCGGCCGTTCGGGTCGATCATCGCTCGCCTCGATTCATTGAGAAACGGCTCGCTGCTGTCCCGCGAGGAATATGCCCGCGATCCCCCCGAGGACGCCGTGGACGATCGTCCCGAGGGCGTGGCCGATCCTGCGGAACCGGAGGAACTCGAAGTCGTAGAGGAAATCCAGGGCGGGCCCGTCCCACTCGTGCGTCTGGCGCAACCCCACGCCCTTCAGCACCTTCTCGGGCGCGACGAGCCGGGCGTAGACCTCGTCTATGATGCGAGTCGAGAGCAGCCACGGGGCGACATGCTCCGAGCACCACGGGCCGAGGCTCAGCATCAGGTACGACCACCCGACGAGGGCGAACCCGACCCAGAACGACCGGGGTGAGCCGACCAGGGCGCCGACCGTCGCGATCAGAAGGGTCGTCACGGCGGCCGTGATCGTGACTTGCGTCCAGAGGAGGGTCGGCGACCGCATCGCGGCCAGCCCGATCGCCAGGACCGCGACCAAGAGGAGGCCCATCGCCAGCGTCGGTCTCGGGGTTTTCATGAGGTCTTCAACTCGGAACGGACGATGCGGGCGCCCTCGGCCATGGCCTTCGATTTCCCCAGCGCGACGTACCGCGCGGTCTGCGAGAATCCGCAGTCGGGGGTGATCGAGACGCGCGAGGCGTCGACGTATTTCAGCACCGTCCGCAGGCGGTCGGCCACCAGGGACGGCGGCTCGACCCAGGTATTCTTGACGTCCACCAGGCCGACGGCGACGTCCATCGTCTCGGGGAGGGCGCGGAGCAATTCGATCTCGGCCATCTCCCGGCTGGCGAATTCCAGCGCGAGCTGATTCACGTTCGCGCGCCCGACGTGAGGGAACAGCGGCCTGTAGGACCGCCATCCCACGGCCCGCGCGCGATAGTTGCCGAAGCACATGTGCATGCTGATGTAGGCGTCCACGCCCTCGACAGTGCGGGCGATCACGTCGAGGAAAAGCTCGGGATTGTCGGGGTGGCAGGCGAAGCTGGGCTCGTCGAGCTGGAGGAAGTCTACCCCCGCGGCGACGGCGGCCTTCAATTCGGCGTTGACGATCGGGATGAGGCTCTCGGTCACGGCCAGGCGGTCGCGGTAGACGTCCCCCCCGGAGATGCACCCGGCGAGGGTGAACGGGCCGGGGACGGGCATCTTCGCGGGGGCGTCGGTGATCTCGCGGAATCGCCGGTATTCGGCGACCGTGCCGAGGCCCTTCGGGGCCGAAAGGGGGGCGACGCAGCGGTATTTGCTCCTCTGGTCGTGCGCGGGGACGCCGAGCTTGCGGGCCGGCGGGAGCGGCTCCAGGCCGAGGATGTGGTCGTAGAACCCTAGGTTGAAATCGACCCGCTGCATCTCGCCGTCGGTGATCCGGTCGATCCCCGCGCGGAGCTGGTCGGACACGGCGATGGACACCGCGTCGCGCAAGAGTTCCTCGCGGTCGTTCGGTCCGAAGGCCTCGGCGTTCCACTCGTCCTGATCGAGGAGGTGGCTGTACCAGCCTGGGAACGACCAGGAGCCGATCACGGTAACGGGGAGGAGCATGGGAGGGGACCTGGAGGGGGAGTCGTTCGTATCCGATCCTTCCGGGGAGGGCGTCTTACCCGCCTCTCCCCCTCGCGGGGAGAGGCCCTCACCCGGCCGTGAACGGCCGGGTGAGGGGGCGGCCGGACCGACTGCGCCGCCGTCTCGCGTCTCGTCGGGCCTGCGCGCCGTCCTGGTCACGGAGGAGCGGCGTGCTCGCGTACGCCCCACGAAGACCGGACTCACACGTTTCGGGTCGCGAACCCCCTCACCCGGCCGTGAACGGCCGACCTCTCGCCGCAAGGGGGCGAGGTGAGGGACGAGGGAATTCCTGGCATCATCCCCCGCCCCCCAGCAGCTTGTCCACCGACTCGACCGCGATCGGGTGGTAAAACGGCCGGGCCTTCGCATAGATCGCCTTCGCGCGGGCCTTCCCGGCGGGCGTCTTCGCGAGTTCCGTATAGAGGGGCAGCAGGAACTTTCGGCGGCCGATCGTCGTGAGGAACTCGTCGAGGCGAGCGTCCGCCCCCCGGTAGCCGCTGCGGATCGAGAGCAGGAGCCACTCGCCCGCGATCTCGGCGTTGCCGCGGTCGGTGAGGTTGTAGGCGTTGTCCAGCTCCGCCATCTTCTGCGGGGACAAACGCTCCGGCAGCGCGCGGAGGAAGTGGAGCCATTCGAGCGTGGGCCAGGTCTCCGCCTTCAGGTCACGCACGGGCATTTTGTCGTGGGACCAGCGCGACGCCAGGTCATCCAGGACCGTGAAACGTTCGCTCCTCGGCGACGGAGCATCCGGGGGGACGCCGGGGGTGTGGATCCACTCGCGTATGTCGATCGGTTCCTTCCCATCGGGGAAGAGCTGGTCGCGGAGGTAGCCCTCGAAATCGGCCGTGGTGATGCTCTGGAACGCGAAGTGATCGAAATAGCCCTTGAGGAACGCGTCGAGCTTCTCCCGGCCGACGACCTGTTCGAGCCTCGTCAGCAGCAGCGCCCCCTTCTCATAGGGCACGCGCGTCATCCCCTCGTCGGGGTCGCGGCCCTTGAGGTCGACGTGGAGGACCTCATCCTTCGGCGCGAACTTCGCGATCTCCGACAGCAGCTCCTGCTTGCCGAGGACGGCCTCCATGGCGGCCAGGTCCTTGCCGTAGAGGCTCTCGACGATCCGGCGTTCGAGGTACGTGGTGAACCCCTCGTTGAGCCAGAAGTCGCGCCAGGTCGCCCCGGTGACGAGGTTGCCGGACCAGGAATGGGCGAGCTCGTGGGCGATCAAGGCGACGAGGGAGCGGTCCCCGGCCAGCACGGTCGGCGTGGCGAAGGTCAGCTTGGGGTTCTCCATCCCGCCGAAGGGGAAGCTGGGCGGCAGCACGAGGATGTCGTAACGCCCCCAGCGATAGGGGCCGACGAGCGCCTCGGCGGCCTCGACCATCTTCTCGGTGTCGGCGAACTCGTACGCGGCCTTCGCCACGACCGACGGCTCGGCCCAGACGCCCGTGCGCTTGCCCAGGGGGCGGAAGACCAGGTCGCCGACGGCCAGGGCGATGAGGTACGACGGGATCGGCCGATCCATCTTGAAGGTCGTGGTGTCCCCCTCCTGCTTCACGCGGTCGGCGGCCATCACGGCGGCGAGCCCCTCGGGGACGCGGATCTGGGCGTTATAGGTCACGCGCACGCCCGGCGAGTCCTGGCAGGGGATCCACGACCGCGCGTGGATCGCCTGGGACTGGCTGAACAGGAACGGGCGCTTGCGCCCGGCCGTGCGGGGGGCGTCGAGCCACTGGAGGGCCGAGGATTTCGGCGACGTCCGGTAGGTGATGATCACCGGGCTGGAGGCCGGGACCTCCTTGAGGTCGATCGTCAGCGGCGCCCCGAGGATCGGGTCCGGCTTCCCGACGGTGAAGGGGACGCTCAGGTCGAGGTGGGGGTCGCCGAGGTACGTCACCGAGACGATCGTCAGGTCGCGCGTGTCCAGGATCAGCGGCGCGTCCGCCGGCGCGCCTGGCTGCCTCTTGTAGCGGACGACCGCCTCACCCCGCAGCTCCTTCGCGGCGAAATCAACCGTGAGATAGAGGTCGAGATGCTCAACCCGGACCTGCCGCGGGTTCCCATAGGAGTGCCCGTCCACCCGGCCGGCTTCGGCCACCTTGCGTTCGGCCGGCGTCGGTTCGTCGGCGAGGCCCATCCCCATCCCTCCGAACGAGAGCATAATTCCGCAGACCAGGGGGAGACGCAGCACGGGCATGACTATCTCCCGGGTCGCAAGGCTTGAAAAATTTCGGGGTTATGTCGCCCGCGGTGGGAGGGACCGTCGGGCCATCGTGAGTGACTTTACCCCGGATCGCCGCTCATTCCCAGGGGCTGCCCGGGAGCCCGGACGGGTGAAATGACAAATTCCTCCCCTCGCGCCGCAATTCGCGCCAACGGCCATGCCCCTTGCAGGCGTATGACACCGTGGTGTGCGGCGTTTGTTAAACATTAGACGGAGACACCGCCGAAATCCTCCATGCTCGCAGAGCTTATTGCATGGGGGTCCCGCTCGGATTAGAATCCGTCATCCGCTTGACGGTTTCGATCCGATTGACGCATCGACCCGCCCCTGACCCGCCGGACTCCCCCGATTCGACGTGAGACGTCCGAGGCTCGACGATTGAGCCCCCGGACGGATGGCCAGGACCCGCCCCCGAGATTGACCGCGGCCCGAGACCCCCGACAGCCCCCCGACCCACCCCGGCTCGCCCCCGCATGCGAGCGGAATCTCTCCGAAGGAGACCCCTGATGGCAGGCAGCACCCCCCGGCGTACGATCTTCAGCCGCCGCGGCTTCCTGACGGTCGGCACCATCGGCTTCGGCCTGACGCTGAGCGACTTCTTCCGGATGCGGGCTAGGGCCGATCAGAAGAACTTCGGCCCGATCGAGGCCAAGGCCGATTCGGTCATCCATATCTTCCTGCCCGGCGGGTTCGCCCAGCAGGAGACGTTCGACCCCAAGCCCTACGCCCCGCTCGAATATCGCGGCGAGATGGGCACCGTGAAGACCAAGATCGAGGGGGAGGTCTTCTGCGAGACGATGGCCAAGACCGCCGCCGTCGCCGACAAGCTCACGATCATCCGCTCCATGACCCACGGCGAGGCCGCCCACGAGCGCGGCACGCACAACATGTTCACCGGGTATCGCCCCAGCCCGGCGCTCCAGTACCCGAGCATGGGCTCGGTCGTCTCCCACGAGTACGGCCCGAAGAACGACCTCCCGCCGTACGTGTGCGTCCCCTCGATGCCGAACGTCTACGCGGGCACGGGCTACCTGTCGTCGTCGTTCTCCCCGTTCTCCCTCGGCAGCGACCCGGCGGCCGGCGGGTTCAAGGTGCAGGACCTGGACCTCCCGGGCGGGGTGGACGCCTCCCGGTTCGCCACCCGCAAGAACGTGCTTCAGGCGGTGAACGAGCACTTCGCGACGAAGGAGAAGTCCGACGGCCTGGCGGCGATGGACACCTTCTACCAGCGCGCGTATAGCCTGATCGCCAGCCCGAAGGCACGCGAGGCGTTCAACATCGGCGCCGAGCCCGCCCCGCTCCGCGACGCCTACGGCCGCAACGAGGCCGGGCAGCGGATGCTCATGGCCCGCCGATTGGTCGAAGCCGGCGTCCGGTTCGTCGCCTTGCAGTACGGCGGCTGGGACCACCACACGGGCATCGCCCCGGCCATGCGGGCGCAGACCCCCGCGTTCGACCAGGCGTTCTCCACGCTGATCACCGACCTCTCCCAGCGCGGTCTGCTCGACCGCACGCTCGTGATGGTCTCCTCCGAGTTCGGCCGCACCCCGAAGATCAACAAGGACGCCGGCCGCGACCACTGGCCGAAGGTGTTCAGCGTCGTCCTCGCAGGCGGCGGCGTGAAGAAGGGGTACATCCACGGCGCCTCCAACTCCACCTCCAGCGAGCCCGAGCGCGACCCGATCGGCCCCGAGGACCTGGCCACGACGGTCTATCACCAGCTCGGCATCGTCGCCGACAAGGAGCTGATGGCCCCCGGCGGCCGCCCGATCGAGATCGTCGACGGCGGCAAGGTCCGGACCGAGCTGCTCGGGTAAGATGGGACGGGGACGCGGGGTGTCCCCGCGGCAATTCGCCGCGGGGGACACCCCGATCCTCCTGGGAGACCTTTCGATGTCCACCGAGACGGCGACGAAAGCCTCCTCCGCGTTTTCCCCCGTGGCGTTCCCCGAGCGATCCTTCCGGCGATGGTTGCGACGCCGACAGGAATCCGGCGGAGATCGTCTCGATGAAGTCTGGGAGGGAGTCTACGTCGTGTCCCCGATCGCGGACATCGAGCATCAGTCGATCGGACGGCTCCTTGCCAACGCGATCGAATCGGCCCTCGACGATTCCAGGGCCCAGATTTTCAACGGGACGAACGTGTCCGATCGAGACGACTGGACGACGAATTATCGCATCCCGGACGTGGCCGTTTTCCTCGCCGGAAGTCCCGCCCAGAATCGTCGGACCTTCTGGCTCGGTGGCCCGGATTTCGCCGCGGAAATCCTCAGCCGGGGGGATCGTGCCCGGAAGAAGTTTGACTTCTATGCGAAGGTCGGAGTCCGATCGCTGCTCCTCGTAGGGCGTCGCCCCTGGAAGCTGGAGCTTTTCCGCCGCGAAGGCTCCGAATGGTCCCTGTTCGGTGCTTCCTCCCTCGCTCAGCCCACCGCCCTGCACTGTCCAACCCTCGGCCTGAACCTCCGCCTCGTTCCGGGGGAGGATCGGCCGAGGATCGAAGTTTGTCGCGGCGACGATGGACCCGTCTGGTTCGCCTGAGACCGTTTGCCCTTCGGCCGCGACAGTGCCCCGCCCCAAGCTCTCCGACCCCGGTCGGGGAGATGCCTGCCTCGCCCCCGCCGGACCCCGACCCTCCCCCCATGGATTTCCCCATGCGATATCTCCGAACCCTGGCGATGCTCCTCCTGTTCGCCGCGACCGCCCGTGCCGCTTCTCCCAGCCTCGGGGCCATCCGTCCCGTGGGCGGCCAGCGCGGCACGGAGATGGAGGTCACGCTCAGCGGGGCGAGGATCGGCGACGCGCAGGAGATCCTGTTCTATCAGCCGGGCATCGAGACGATCGGCCTGACGAAGGTGGACGACAACAACGTCAAGGCGAAGCTCAGGATCAAGCCCGATTGCGCCCTCGGCCTCTTCGACCTGCGGCTCCGCACCGCCACGGGCGTGAGCGAGCAGAGGTCGTTCAGCGTCGGCCCGTACCCGATCGTCAACGAGGTCGAGCCGAACAACGACTTCGCCAAGCCCCAGGCGATCGCGATGGGGACCACCGTGCACGGCGTGGCAGACAATGAGGACGTAGATTTCTACGTCTTCGACGTCAAGAAGGGCCAGCGCATCTCGGCCGAGGTCGAGGGCATCCGGGTCGGCATCAGCATCTTCGATCCCTATGTCGCGATCATGGACAGCAAGCGGTTCGAGCTGGCCTCCAGCGACGACGCGGCCCTGACGTGGCAGGACGGGTTCGCCTCCGTGGTCGCCCCGGCGGACGGCCAGTACATCGTCCAGGTGCGCGAGAGCGCGTACGCGGGCAACGGGTCCTGCCTCTATCGCCTTCACATCGGCAACTTCCCCCGCCCCAGCGCGACCGTCCCCTCGGGCGGCAAGCCGGGCGAGAAGATGGCGGTGAAGTTCATCGGCGACGTGACGGGCGAGAAGACGGCCGAGGTCACGCTCCCCGCGAAGCCCGAGGCGATGGCGTTCGACCCCAACCTCGGAGTCCACGCGCAGGACGACACGGGGACCGCCCCGTATGCAAACATCATGCGGCTCACCCCGTTCGGCAACGTCATCGAGAAGGAGCCGAACAACGACCACGCGACCGCCACGCCTCTGACCGTCCCGATGGCCATGAACGGGATCATCGAGAAGCCCGGCGACGTGGATTATTACGTCTTCCCCGCCAAGAAGGGGCAGGTGTTCGACGTGGCCGTCTTCGCCCGCCGGCTCCGCTCCCCGCTCGACCCCGTGGTCCACATCGCGAAGAGGAACGGGGCCTACATCACGGGTTCCGACGACAGCGGGGCCGTGGTGCCGGATTGTGCCCTGCGCGCCCAGGTCCCGGACGACGGCGAGTACGTCGTCTGGGTCCACGACCACCTGAACAAGGGCGGGCCGGATTATGCCTACCGGGTCGAGATCACCCCGCCGATGCCCGGCCTGTTCCTGAGCCTGCCGAACGAGGGGCTCGGCCGCGGCACGGGGGTGATCGCCGCCGCGGTGCCGAAGGGGAACCGGCAGGCGATCCTGGTGAATGCCTCGCGCAAGGATTTCGGCGGCGCCCTGGACATCACCGCCGCGAACCTGCCCCCGGGCATGGAGGTCCAGGCGGACTCAATGGCCGCGAACCTCAACACATACCCGGTCTTGCTCGTCGCGAAGCCCGACGCGCCGCTCTCGGGCAAGCTCGCCCAGATCGTCGGCAAGCCGAGCGACCCGAACGTCAAGATCCCGCCCTCGGAGTTCTCGCAGGTCGCCGAGCTCGTGACCGGGCAGAACCAGGTCCCGTTCTGGACGCGCACGGTGGACAGCTTCGCCGTGGCCGTGACCGAGGAATGCCCGTACCAGATCGAGATCGTCGAGCCCAAGGTCCCCGTCGTCCGCGGCGGGTCGATGGCGCTGAAGGTCAAGGCGATCCGCAAGGAGGGGTTCAAAGCCCCCATCGCCATCAGCCTGCCGTGGAACCCGCCCGGCATCAGCTCCCAGGGCGGCGTGACGATCCCCGAGGGGCAGAACGAGGCCACCATCGCCATCAACGCCGACGGCGGGGCCGAGCTGAAGACGTGGAAGATCGTCGTGAACGGCTCCTCCGGCGTGGCGAGCGGGCCGATCATGGTCTCCTCGCAGCTTGCCAAACTCTCCGTCGCCGCCCCGTTCGTCACGCTCGCGTATCAGAACGCGGCCGTCGAGCAGGGCAAGGAGACGGACATGGTCGTGAAGGTCGCCAAGCAAGCGGACTTCCCGGGCGAGGCGACCGTCACCCTGATCGGCCTGCCGAACAAGGCGGCGACCGACGTCAAGAAGATCACCAAGGACACCCCCGAGGTCGTCTTCCACATCAAGACCGACCCGACCACGCCCGCCGGCAACCACCAGAACCTGTTCTGCCAGGTGGTCGTCACGCAGGAAGGCGAGCCGATCGTCCACAACCTCGGCTCCGGCGCCTTGCGCGTGGACGTCCCGATCCCTCCCAAGGCCAACATGCCCGCGCCCGCCCCGGCACCGGCCGCCGCCCCCGCCCCTCCGCCGCCCGCGGGCCAGCCGGTGAAGGTCTTGACCCGGCTGGAGAAGCTGAGGCAGGAGCAGGCGGAGAAGGCGAAGGCGGCGCAGGAAGGCAAGAAGTAATCCTCACCGACCGGATGGTTCCCATGAGCCTGAACATCGACATCGACCGGGAAGAGGATGGACGCTGGATCGCGGAGATCCATGACCTCCCGGGCGTCATGGTCCATGGCCAGACGCGGGAGGAGGCGGTCGCCAAGGTGCAATCGCTCGCCCTCCGCGTGATCGCGGATCGACTGGTACACGGCGAGCCGATCCCGCAGATGCCAGAACTCTTCTCGGTCCCGGTTTCCTCATGAGCCGGTGGCCGTCGACGAAAGCGAAGCGGGTCTACAAGGCATTTATCCGAATCGGATGGAGTCTCAAACGCATTGGAGATGGCTCGCACCGCATCCTTGAACGAACCGGGTGACCTGACCATGTCTTCGCCTTTCTCGAAGGCGAGGAGATCGGGCCTGTGGCCCTCGCCCGGATCGCGAAGAAGGCCGGACTGACCGTCGAAGATCTCTGACGCCGGCCAGTCCACTCATGACGCCCCACGACGAATGATATCGCCCGCCTAATCCTCCCCGCACCGCGAGGTCCATAATGAGAGCCCCCGCCTTCCTCCTCCTCGCCCTCCTGGGCACCGGCTTCGGGTCGGCCCTCGCCGACGGCCCGGCGCCGACGAAAATCGAGGTCTATCCCCCCGACGTGAACCTCTCGAACGCGCGCGATCGTCAGCTCGTCGTCGTCCAGGCGACCTACGCCGACGGCCTCACGCGCGACGTGACGGCCGAGGCGACGATCACGCCGGCCGACCCGAAGCTTGTGAGGCGGGAGGGGAACACCTTCTGGCCCGCGGCCGACGGCAAGACCGAGCTGGACGTGGCCTTCGGCGGGCAGGCCGTCAAGGTGCCCGTGACCGTCGCGCAGGCGGCCGTCCAGACGCCGGTGAGCTTCCGCCTGGACGTCATGCCGGTCTTCCTCCGCGCCGGGTGCAACACGGGGAGCTGCCACGGGGCCGCGCGAGGCAAGGACGGCTTCCGCCTCTCGCTGTTCGGGTTCGACCCGGAGGGCGATTACAACCGCCTCACTCGCGAGATGGTAGGCCGCCGCATCAACCTCGCCGTCCCGGCGGATAGCACGGTGCTGGAGAAGAGCATCGGCGCCGTCCAGCACACCGGGGGCAAGCGGTTCGAGGCGACGAGCGAACTCTACAAGACGATCCACACCTGGATCGAGGCCGGCACGCCGAACGACGACGTGGCCAAGCTGCCGACCGTCGTCTCGGTCGATCTCTATCCGAAGACGGCCGTGCTGGACGGCGAGAAGACCACCCAGCAGATGACCGTCCGCGCGAAGTATTCCGACGGCACCGACCGCGACGTCACCGGCCTGGCCCTGTTCCTCACGAACAACGAGACATCCGCCGCCATCAGCCCGGACGGACTCGTGACCGCCGGCCAGCGCGGAGAGGCGTTCGTGATGGCCCGGTTCGAGACCTTCACCGTCGGCTCACAGGTACTCGTCTTGCCCAAGGGCGTGCAGTTCGCCTACCCGGCCGAGCCGGAGGCGAACTACATCGACACGTTCGTCGCCGCCAAGCTGAAGAAGCTGCGGATGGCGCCGTCCGAGATCTGCTCCGACGAGGTGTTCTGCCGCCGCGTGTACCTCGACGTCGTCGGCCTCCTGCCCACGCCCGAGGAGTTCACGAAGTTCGTCGAGAACAAGGACGCCGACAAGCGAGCGAAGCTCATCGACGAGCTGCTGAACCGCAAGGAGTTCGTCGAGATTTGGGTGAGCAAGTGGGCCGAGATGCTCCAGGTCCGCACCCAGCCGAACGGCGTCAGCTACAAGGGGATGTTCCTCTATTACAACTGGCTCGTCGAGAAGCTCTCGAAGAACACGCCGATGGACGAGATGGTCCAGGAGCTCCTCGGGGCCAACGGCGGCACGTTCAAGAACCCGGCCACAAACTTCTACCAGAACACGACCGAGAACCTGCTGCTGACGGAGAACGTCGCCCAGGTCTTCATGGGCATGCGCATCCAGTGCGCCCAGTGCCATAACCACCCGTTCGACCGCTGGACGCAGAACGACTACTACGGCTTCGCCGCGTTCTTCTCCCAGATCGGCCGCAAGCAGGGCGAGGACTACCGCGAGACGATCGTCTTCAACTCCGGCGGCGGGGAGGTCGCGCATCCCGTCGGCGGGCGTCAGATGAAGCCGAAGTTCCTCGGCGGGGTCGAGCCCGACACCGCGGGCAAGGACCGCCGCGTGATCCTCGCGAAGTGGCTGGCGTCGAAGGACAACCCGTGGTTCGCCACGTCGTTCGCGAACCGCGTCTGGGCGCACTTCAACGGCAACGGCATCGTCGAGCCGGTGGACGACTTCCGCGTGAGCAACCCCGCCTCCAACCCCGAGCTCCTCGCGGAACTGGGCAAGCGGTTCACCGAGTCGAAGTATGATCTCAAGGGCCTGGTGCGCGACATCTGCAACTCGCGGACTTACCAGCGTTCCACCCAGAGGAACGAGACGAACGCCCTGGACGAGAAGAACTTCGCCCACGCGAATCTCCGCCGCATCAAGGCCGAGAACCTGCTCGACGTGATCAGCCAGGCGACCGAGACGAAGGACAAGTTCCAGGGCCTGCCGCTCGGCGCGCGTGCCGTACAGATCGCGGACGGGGGCTCTTCCACGTATTTCCTCACCACGTTCGGCCGGGCGACGCGGGAGACCGTCTGCTCGTGCGAAGTGAAGATGGAGCCGACGCTCTCGCAGGCCCTCCATCTGCTGAACGGCGACACGGTGAACTCGAAGATCGCGGCGGGCGGGGTGATCAAGAAGTTGATGGAGACGAAGAAGTTCCCCGAGGAACGGATCGTCGACCTCTACCTCCGCACCCTCGCGCGGATGCCGACCGACGCGGAGATGAAGAAGCTCACGCCCTTGCTCGCGCCGGGATCGAATCAGGAGCAGGCGCTGCTGGACATCTTCTGGGCGCTGCTGAATAGCCGGGAATTCCTGTTCAATCATTGATAAAAACAAGGCGGCTTCGCCATCCGAAGATGACGCAGATGATCGCAGACAAAAAATTGTCTCTTGATTAGTCTGCGGTCATCTGCGTCATCTTCGGATCGCCGCAGGCGTCTACTCCCACCCCCGAGGCCCCCCTCCATGCTCGCCGGATTCCTCCTCGCCGTCCTCGCGGCCCCGCCCGATGACAAGAAGATCACCTATACGGATCAGGTCTCCGCGATCTTCCAGGCCCGCTGCAACTCGTGCCACAACGGCGACAAGCAGAAGGGCGGGCTGTCGCTCGACTCCTACGGCAATGCCATGAAGGGGGGCTCCTCGGGGCAGGTCATCGAGCCGGGGGACCCCGACAGTTCGCGTCTCTTCGCGCTCGTCTCGCACAGCGAGGAGCCGAAGATGCCGCCGAATTCGCCCAAGCTCCCGGATGCGGAACTCGCCGCGATCAAGGCGTGGATCGCGGCCGGCGCGCCCGAGACTTCGGGCAGCGCGCCGGTCGCCGTCAAGCCAAAGATGAACTTCAAGCTCGACCCCTCGGCCATCGGCAAGCCCGTCGGCACGCCCGCGATGCCCGAGGGACTCATCACCGAGCCGGTGGTCGTCTCGCCAAAGGCCAACGCCATCACGGCCCTCGCCTCCAGCCCGTGGGCGCCCCTGGTGGCGGTCTCGGGACACAAGCAGGTGTTGCTGTATGACACCGCGAAGAACCGCCTCGCGGGCGTCCTGCCCTTCCCCGAGGGCACGGTCCACGTCCTGAAGTTCACCCGCGACGGCGCGATGCTTCTGGCCGGCGGCGGTCGCGGAGGCCAGTCCGGCCGCGTGATCGTGTGGGACGTTAAGACGGGCAAGCGCCTGTTCGAGGTCGGCAAGGAATACGACGCCGTCCTCGCGGCCGACATCAGCCCGGATCGTTCGCTCGTCGCGCTCGGCGGGCCGGGGAAGATCCTCAAGGTGTACGGATCGTCCGATGGCGAGCTTGTTTATGAGTCGAAGAAACACACCGAGTGGGTCACGGCCATCGAGTTCAGCCCCGACGGCGTGCTGCTCGCCTCGGGCGACCGCAACGGCGGGCTCGTGGTGTGGGAGGCGGCCACGGGGCGCGAGTTCTACGACCTGCGCGGGCATCAGCTCGCGATCACCGACGTCTCGTGGCGGCTGGACTCGAACCTGCTCGCCTCGGCGAGCGAGGACACGACGGTCAAGCTCTGGGAGATGCAGAACGGCACCCAGATCAAGAACTGGGGCGCCCACGGCGCGGGCACCCTCTCGGTCCGGTTCGCGAAGGACGGCCGCCTCGTGACCACCGGCCGCGACCGCGTGGCGAAGGTGTGGGATCAGAACGGCGGCCAACAGCGCCAGCTTGAGGCGTTCAACGACCTGGCCATCCGCGCCGTGTTCACGCACGACGACGCCGAGGTGATCGCCGGCGACTGGTCGGGCGAGGTCCGCGTGTTCGAGTTGAAGGAAGGCAAGAGGCTCGCCAACCTCGCGGCCAACCCCGCGCCGATCGCGGTCCGCCTGACCCAGGCCGAGCAGGCCCTCGCCGTCGCCCAGGCCGCCGCGGACGCCGCCACGAAGGAGATGGCGGCCGTGCAGGCCGACGCCGAGGCGAAGGCCAAGGCCGCCGGAGCCGGACAGGCCGCTCTCGCCGCCGCGCAGAAGGTCGCCGCCGACGCGGCCAACGCGCAGACGACCGCCGAGAACGTCCACCGGGATCGGTCCCGCGCCGAGGCAGACTCCCACGCGAACGCCTGGGCGCTATCCTGGACCCGCGACCGGATGAACTCCCTGAAGGACCAGGCGGGGCAGGCCGTGAACGCCCAGGCCGAGGCCGTCCGCGTGGCGACCGAGGCCCACGCCGCATCCAAGGCGGATCGCGACCGTATCGTGCTGGAGAAGGCCACGGCGATGCTCGCGGCGGCCAGGAACCTCGCCGCGGAATCCGAGGCCCGGTTCAAGGCCGCGAACGACCTCGCGGTCCCGGCGACGGCCCTCGCGGCGAAGTCGTCGGCCGACCGCGAGGCCGCCGAGACGCCCCTGGCCGGGCTCCGCCAGGCGACGGCCGCGGCCACGGCCGCCGTCACGGCGCGTCAGAACGAGCTGAACGCGGCGATGGTCGCCAAGGCCGCCGCCGACAAGGCCGTGGCCGACAAGGCCCCCGCCGTCCAGGCCCTCATCGCGAAGGCCCAGGCCGCGCGCGAGGAAGCCCAGGCCCTCGCCGTCCAGAAGAAGGCCGCCGACGCCGCCCGCGCCCCGGCCGCGAACACGACCGCGGCCAAGTCTTGAGATCGCGCGGCATTCGTGCTCTCGTAGGGCGATTGTCGATCGCCCCGCGAGAGCACGAATGACCGAATCGCACCCCGAGCCCGCCTCCGTCCGCCGGATCATCCCCGCTTTCGTCATCCTCGGCGTCGCCCTTCGGCTCCGGGTCTTCCTCGCGAACCATTCGCTCCGCCACGACGAGGCCGAGCTTTCGCTCAACATCCTCGGCCGCACCTTCGCCGAGTTACTTCGCCCGCTTGATCGCGTCCAGGGCGCCCCTCTCGGGTTCCTGTGGGCCGAGAAGGCCGCGGCGACGCTCCTCGGCCCGGGCGAGATGTCCCTTCGGCTCGTCCCACTGCTGGCAAGCCTCGCGGCGCTGCCGCTGTTCGTGCTCGTCGCGCGTCGTCTGCTCGACCCGGTCGCGGCCGTCGTCGCCATCGGACTGTTCGCGATCTCCGAACGACCGATCTATTACGGGGCGGAGACGAAGCAGTATTCGTCCGACCTGGCGATCGGGCTGGCGATCCTGGCGATGGCGCTGGGGCGCCGGGCTCGACCCTCTCCCGTCCGATGGGTCGGCCTGGCGTTGCTCGGGATGGGGAGCGTCTGGTTCTCGCATCCGTCGGTGTTCGTGCTGGCCTCGGTGGGTGTGTGGGGCCTGCTTTCAGAAGCCGGGGGAGGCCGATGGCGGCCCTCGATGGCGCGATGGGGGCCGGTCGCCTTCGCCTGGTCGGCGAGCGTCTTCGCGGTCGAACTCGCGTCGCTCCGCTCCCTTCGAGGGAACCGGGACCTCCTCGATTTCTGGTCCGCCGCGTTCGCGCCGATGCCGCCGAGGTCGATGGTCGACCTGCGCTGGTATGGCAATCACGGCCTGGAGGTCTTCGCCGACCCGATGGGCCTGCCCGTGACCGGCCTTGCGGCGCTGGCGTTCGTCCTGGGGGTGGTCTCCTTTTGGCGGAGGGATCGACTCGGCTTGATCCTCCTGCTCGGTCCTCCAGGGCTGGCGCTTCTCGCGTCGGGGCTGGGGAAGTACCCGTTTTCCGGCCGGTTGATCCTGTTCTGCGTGCCGATGGGGCTTATCCTGATCGCCGAGGGGATGACGTGGTGCTGGCGTCGCGGCGGGGCCACGATCGGGACGATTCTCGCGGTCCTGCTCCTCCTCGGCCCCTCGGTCGACGCCGCGCGCAACCTGATCCGTCCCCCTCGTGGCGAGGAGCTGCGCCCGGTGATGCAAACCATTGCGCGCAACACGCGCCCCGGCGATGAGATCTTTGTTTATTACGCCGCCGAGCCGGCATGGACCTATTACACGCGGTTCGCTCGCCCCCGGATCTTGCCCGATGCCTCGGTGACGCTCGGACGGAGCGGCCGGGACGACTGGTCGGTCTTCGACGCGGACCTCTCGCGACTACCCCGGAAGCCGCGCGTCTGGATCGTGTTCTCGCATGTGGTGAAGGTGAACGGTGTGGATGAGGAGAAGTATCTCCTCTGCCACCTCGATCGGATGGGGCGGCGTGTGGAGGCGATCGAGGGGTTCGGGGCGTCGGCGTATCTCTATGATTTGGCGGGCCGGTGAGATCAGGTGCGATCCAGACGGCAGATTCCAGATTCCAGATTGGGGATGAAACCGGGGAATTTTTCGGGCTTATCGCTTCGGCATCCGCCCCAACTGGGAATCTGTCATCCGGACTCTGCCATTCCAAATGGCCTCTCAATCCTCCGATCTCGTGCCGATCGCCACACTCGGACGGGACCGGGCCGACCGCTTCAGCTCCATCCTCCGCGCGATCCACGAGACACCCAGCGCGATCGCCGCAACGAGGACGATGATCGGATCCTTCGCCGGCTCGTGGTGGAGGATGCCCCAGGCGAGGGTGCCGAAGGCGACGATGGCGGAGGCGACCTGGAGGACCTTGAGGATCACCGACGAACCGCCGGCGCGGCCGATTACAGCGATCCAGACCGAGAGGCTCAGCAGGGCCATCACCCCGGAGCCGGTCAGGAGCATGAAGCCGCGGCCGTCGCCGGTTCGGGCGAGCTTCAGGCCGCCGATGAACGCGAGGATCAACGCCCAGGCGGTCATCAGCCCGGCGACGCCCATCGCGGCCAGGCGTCGGCCGGCGCTCGCGGGACGCGGGCGGCGGAGATGGAGGCGGATCACGCGGCGGAGGCGACGGAGTCGGCGGGAGATCGGCTCGCGCGAGGAGACGGTCAGGGGGACGGCCGGGGTGTCGACGACCTCGCAATGCTCGGAGGCGAGGCAGGCGGGGCACCAGCCGAAGACGAGGCGGCCGTCGGGCGCGCGGGCGAGCACCTGGGGGATCGCGATCCGGTCGCATCGGGCGCATCGCATGCGGTCAACTCCCGGGCGAGGGGGGGCGGGTCGCGTCGTCTTCGAGCTTGCGGTAAAGCGAGGAGAGCCCCATGTTCAGCCTCCGGGCCGCCTCGCGCTTGTCGCCGCCGCACTGGGCCAGCACGCGGCGGATGTGCTGACGCTCGGCCAGGCCGAGCGCCGCGCGCAGGTCGTCCCCAGGGTCGGGCTCCCCCATCATCTCGGCCGGGAAGTCGGCCGGGGTGAGGATCGGGCCGTCGGAGAGGATCACCGCACGCTCCAGCGCGTTGTCCAGCTCGCGCACGTTTCCGCGCCAGGGGAGGGACATCAGACGGCGGATCGTTGCATTATCCACCCCGTCGATCCTCTTGCCCAGGGCCCGGCTCCGCCTCGCCAGCAAGACCGAGACTAACTCCGGGATGTCCTCGGGCCGATCCCGCAGCGGGGGCATCCTGATGTTCACGACGTCCAGGCGATAGAAGAGGTCCGCGCGGAACCGCCCGGCCTCGACCTCCGCGAGCAAATCCTTGTTCGTGGCGGCGATCACGCGGGCTGCGACGCTCGACGTCCGGGTAGCGCCGACCGGCAGGACTTCCTTGTTTTCGATCGCGCGCAGGAGCTTCGCCTGGGTGGCGAGCGGCAACTCGCCTACCTCGTCGAGGAACACGGTCCCCTGCCCCGCCTCCACGAACAGGCCGGTGTGGTCGCGATCGGCCCCGGTGAAGGCGCCGCGGAGGTGGCCGAAGAGTTGGTTTTCCAGCAGGTCGTGGGGGATCGCCGCGCAGTTCACGGGCAGGAACGGCGCGTCGGGGTCTCGCCCTGTGGCGTGCAGGGCCCGCGCCACCAGCTCCTTGCCCGTGCCGGATTCGCCCGTGACCAGCACGTTGCTGCGCGTGGGGCCGACCTTGCGGATGAGGGTCTTGACGCTTTCCATCGCCGCGCCCCGGCCGACGAGCGTGTCGGGCGAGACGTCCGCGTGCAACTGGCGGCGGAGGGCCTGATTCTCGCGGACGAGGCGGCGGAAGGAGATCAGGCGGTCGATCTTGGCGAGCAACTCCTCGAAGATCACCGGCTTCATCAGGTAGTCGTGCGCCCCGCGGCGGAATGCGGCCACGGCGTTCTCCACGGTGGCGTACGCGGTGATCATGAGGACGAGCGTGTCGGGCCGAATACTCAGCAGGCGGTCGAGCAGCTCCAGGCCGTCCGGCCCCGGGAGCTGCACGTCGCAGAGGGCAACGTCCGGCTCGAAGGTCTCGGCCACGGCGAGGGCCGTGCGTGCATCGCCCGCGAGGGCGACCTCGAACCCTTCGCTCTGCAGGAACTCCTGGAGCGTCGCGGCGAGGACCTCCTCGTCGTCCACGACCAGCAGACGGCCCCGCACGGCGGATCGGCTCATGCTCATGACGCGGCCCCCTCGGGCACGCGGGAGCCCGCCTGCTCCGGCTTCAGCGCGGCGGGCAGGACGACGCGGAACGTCGCGCCCTCGCCAGGCGACGAGGTGTAGTCCATCGTCCCGCCCATCTCCTCGACGATCTGCCGGCTGACGAACAGCCCGAGCCCCGTGCCCTGGGGCTTGGTGGTGAAATAGGGCTGGAACAGGCGGTCGCGGTCGCGCTCGTGGATGCCCCGGCCGTCGTCGGTCACGGTCAGCGAGACGCGGCCGGGGACCTCGCGCAGGGCGAGATGGATCTTGCCGCCCCGGGCGGTGGCGTCGATGGCGTTGAACACGAGGTTCAGGACCACCTGCGTGAGGTGGTCCCTGGGCGCGGTGACGGTCGACAGGTCGTCGGGCACGTCGGTCGTGATGACGCGGTCTCCGGTGCGGTGATAGTACTTGGCCACGGCGAGGACCTCGTCAATCACGTCCTCAAGGCGGACGCGCCCCATCGCGGGCGAGGCGGGGCGGGCGAACTCGACCAGCTCGCGGATCGTCCTCTGGATGCGGACGAGCTGCCGGCCGGCGAGGTCCAGCTTCTGGGCGGTATACGGATCGGGGCCGCGACGCTGGAGCATCTGGACGAGCGAGCTGAGCGCCGCCAAAGGGTTCCCCACCTCATGCGCGATCCCCGCCGCAAGCAGGCCGAATGCCGCCATCTTCTCCTGGTGGATCACCCGCGCCTGGGACGCCCGAAGAGCCGAGGACCGCTCGGCCACCCTCCGCTCCAGGTCCGCCCCGTGGCGTTCCAGCGCCGCGTTCGCCTGCTCCAGCCTCGCGCCGGTGGCCTTCAGCAGGCTGGACAGGGCCGAGCTTGCCCACGTGACCCACGCGAGGATCGCCGCCGTGAGGGGGAGGGACGACCAGTCCGGCCGCGAGGGCTGGAGCGCCCAGGCCAGGGCGGTGAGGCTCAGGCAGTGGAACCCGAACGTCGTCCAGGCGATCGCCGGTCGGTATCGGATCGCGCAGCAGATCAACGACAGCAGATAATACCACCGGAACGGGCTGTCCATCCCGGTGTCGTGATAGCACAAGAGCGCGATGAAGATGGACTCCATCGACGAGACGAAGATCGGCCAGCGGTGCAGGAAGACCTCGCCCAGCCGGTGGAACGCGGTGTCGAGCCCCGCGTAGCCGGCCCCCAGGGCAAGGAACGCGCAGACGGCCGACGGGTTGTGCAGGCCGGTCCGCGTGAGCGCCAAAACGTACCCCATGGCGATCCCGAACCACCGGATGCGGACCACGATCGACTCGGTGGCGAGCTCCCAGGACAGCCGGTCGCTCGCCTTCGGAATCGTGGGCACCGTCGCCATCTCCTCTGCGGGTATCGCCCTCGGTCCTGGAGTTCGGTCCTCGTTCCCACGCGGAGCGTGGGAACGAGGATGTCTGCGGTCATCCAGCTTCGAGAGCTATCCCCTCCCCTACTCCGGCCGCGGGCTCGCGTCTCCCCCTCCGCACCGTCATTATAGTCGGGAGTCGACCCGGCGCGACCCGGCGAGCGGATCGCCCGGCGCATGGTTTGCGTTTCCTCCCGCTCGTCCCCCCCCTCGAACGCAAGGGATGGTCCCGGTCATGGCCACGATTGGACCGCGTCGGAAGGCCCGTCTCCTGGGCGTATCGCTCGCGCTGACCCTCCTGGCGACCCTGGCTTCGCCCGCCCAGGCCGGGCCCTGGGGCCGAACGGCCGTCGGACGCTGGACCGGCTGGGGGCCGGCCTCGCGCGGCGTCCCGTCTGCCCGCTATTATCGGCCAAATGCCGGGAGATATGTCGCCCCCAGGACGTATTACGCCCCCACGCCGCGATATTACGCCCCGAGTCGGCCGGCTTACACCTATCCGACCCGGCCCGTGTACCAGGCCCCGCGGAACAACTTCATCCCTCCGATGATTTGACGCGGGCTTCCCGTCCCGTAGGGTGGGCCCAACGCAGCGAGTCCGACCTTGGATCGACGAAGCCGGTGGGACTCGCTGCGCTCGGCCCGCCCTACGAAGAAGTCATCAAGCACGACCGCGAGACCGGCCGCACTGGCCACGGATGGCCGGGCGGCGCTCGCTCGCCAAGAATCTCTCGACCTCGTCAGCATCCTCGCGCGAAGCATCCCCCCTCTCGCCTCCGCCGGGACGATCTCGTATGATCGACCGACCGGATCGGACCGAGAATCCGGCATGTCTCACCCGGCGCTCGCGAAGGGGACTCGATGCGATTCAGGACGATGCGCAACCTGGGGCTCGCCGCGGCGACGGCCCTGATCCTGGGCGCCCAGGCCCCGTCGCCCGACCTGAGGACGGCACAGGCGACGATCGACGCCCGGGAGATGCTCCGTCACATCCAGATCCTGGCCTCCGACGCCTACGAAGGACGCGCGCCCGGCTCGCCTGGCGAAGAAATGGCCGTCGGCTACATCATCGACCAATACAAGCGCATCGGCCTGAAGCCCGGGAACCCCGACGGCTCCTACGTGCAGAAGGTCCCCCTCGTCGGCTTCAGGACGACGGCCGAAGGCGAGTTCCGGGTCGGGGGCAAGACGATCCCGCTGAAGGGGAAGGACGACTGGGTCGCGGTCTCTCGGCGAAGCGCCCCCGAGGTAAAAGTGCAGGATTCCGACGTCGTCTTCGTCGGCTACGGCGTGGTCGCGCCCGAATACGGGTGGGACGATTACAAGGGGGTGGACGTGAAGGGCAAGACGATCGTCATGCTCGTGAACGACCCGGCCGTGCCCGACCCGAACGACCCGGCGAAGCTGGACGACGCCCTGTTCAAGGGGCGCGCGATGACGTACTACGGGCGATGGACTTACAAGTACGAGATCGCCAGCGAGAAGGGCGCGGCCGCCGCGATCCTCGTCCACGAGACGGGGCCCGCGGGATATCCGTACGAGGTCGTCGTCGGGAGCTGGAGCCACGAGAACTTCGACCTGCCCGCCGCGGACGGCAACCAGGGACGCCCGGCGGTCGAGGCGTGGATGCCCATGGACAGGATCAAGGCCCTGTTCGCGGCCGCGGGACAGGACTTCGACGCCCTCAAGAAGACCGCCGCGACAAAAGATTTCCGGCCCGTCCCGATCGACGCGAAGGCCTCGTTCACCGCGAGGAACGCGACGCGACAGGTCGTCTCGAAGAACGTCGTGGGCCGCCTGGAAGGGGCCGACCCGAAGCTCAGGAACGAGTGCGTGATTTACACCGCGCACTGGGACCACCTGGGCAAGGACGAGGCGATGAAAGGGGATCAGATCTTCAACGGCGCGGCCGACAATGCCTCGGGCGTGGCGATGATGCTGGAGGTCGCCGAGGGATTCGGCCGGATGAGCTACAAGCCCCCGCGGTCGATCCTGTTCCTCGCCGTGACGGCCGAGGAGAAGGGGCTGCTCGGCTCCCGCTACTACGCCGAGAACCCGCTGGTTCCGCTCGAATCGACGCTCGCGGACATCAACATGGACGTGATCAACCTCTGGGGCCGCACGACCGATATGGTCAGCGTCGGCAAGGGGAACACCACGCTGGACGACGTCTTCGAGGACGTGGCGAAGGCGAGCGGGAAGACGGTGCATCCCGAGGTCGAGACCGAGAAGGGGATGTTCTACCGCTCCGACCATTTCGAGTTCGCCAAGAAGGGCGTCCCCGCGCTGAACGCCAAGGGGGGCAACCTCTACATCGGCAAGCCGGCCGACTACGGCCTCGTCAAGAACGCCGAGTACACGAAGGACGACTACCACAAGCCGAGCGATGAGGTGAAATCCGGCTGGGACCTCTCCGGCGCGGTCGAGGACGCGCGCATGCTCCTCGAAGTCGGCGACCGCGTGGCCCGCGGCACGACCTTCCCCGAGTGGAAGCCCGGCACGGAGTTCAAGGCTCGTCGCGAGGCGATGCTCGCGCCGAAGCGGCGTTGATCTCATGGCGTCCCCCGGCCCACCCCCCACGCCGCCGGCCCCGTCCGTCGTGGCGATCCGCCCCGTCGGGCGTCTGCGACCGCTGATCGTCGGCCTGATCTTCTGGGCGGCGCTGGTTCCCCTGGCGAAGCGGCCCCGGCATAGCGGGAACGTCTGGTCGCGGTACATGACGATCGAGTCTCTGGCAGAGCGCGGGACGCTGGCCGTCGATCGTTCCCCCCTGCGCGCGATCAGCGGGTCGCCTGACCTGATCAAGGTCGGGCCGCATTTCTACTCGGACAAGCCGCCGGTGCTGCCGGTGCTGTCGGCCGTCGTGTATGAGCCGCTTTATCTCTCGGGCTACAGGTTCGGCGCCTCGGCCGCGCAGTTCGTGTTCGTGAACTGGGTGATGGTCCTGGCCGTGTCAGGACTCGGGTCGGCGCTGGCGGTCGTGGGATTGCGGGTGCTGTTGCAGGCGGCGCCGGTGCGTCCGCGCCTGGCCGATGCCCTGGCGCTGGCCTTCGGCTTCGGCTCGTTGCTCCTGACGTATGGCGTGACGTTCAACAATCACAGCGTCGCGGCCGGGTTGGTGACGATGGCCCTGGCCGTCGTCATGTTTCCCCTGTGGGGCGGGCGTCCCGCCTGCCATCCGCGGGAAGGCATGCGGGACGCCCGCCCCACAAGAAGACGGGGGGATGCGATTGCGGGCCTGCTGGCGTCGCTCGCGGCGACGATCGACCTCCCGGCCGGGGGAGTGATGACGGCGGCGCTCGGGATCTGGCTGGCGATCCGGCATCGCGGCGTCCCCTGGTCGTATCTCGCGGGATGCGCGGGGCCGATGCTCGCGCATGGAATCCTGCAAACGCTGATCTCCGGCTCTCCGCTTCCGGCCGAGATGACACCGGAACTCTTCGCGTACAAGGGGTCGTACTGGACGACCGAGGCGGGGACCTGGCGCGAGACCGGGCCGCGATGGCGGTTCGGGCTGGAACTCCTGTTCGGGCCGCAGGGATTCATCACGGTCACGCCCGTCTTGATCTTCGGCCTCGCGGGGATCGCCTGGGTTGCGACGAGGCGAGGCGACCCGCTCCGGCCGGCGGCGATCGTGGTGGTGGGGGGGGCGGTTTTGCTGGTCGCGTATTATACCTGGGGCGTCCGTCGCACGGATTTCGCCGGCCTGTCGTTCGGGAGCCGGCACCTACTGCCAATCGCCCCGGCGTGTTTCTTCTTCGCGGTCGTGCTGCTCGGACGCGCGAAGAACCACCTGGCGTGCGTCGCGTTCGGCCTCCTCGTGGCGATCGGCGTGGTCTACGCGTGGGCCGGGATGATCGACCCGTGGAGCCGCGTGGAGCGGAGGGGCGACTCGGGGCTGTCCGCGGTCAAGCGGCTCACGCTCTACCCCTGGAGCAGCTACCGGCGCTGAGCCGGCGAGGGACGTGCAATGCGATGGCTCTCCTGGGCGGGCCTGGTGGGGGTGCTGGCGCTCGACGTCTGGCTCCGGTGCCACACGATCGCGCCGTCCGTTCGCGACCGGCTCGGGATTGCGCCCTGGCCCGTGGTGGGATCGCAGTCGGAGCCCCTGGATTGCGACGAGGCGGTCTATGCGTATATCGGCAAGCGCATCGTCGCGGGCGACGTGATGTATCGCGACCTCACGGAGAACAAGCCGCCCCTGGGCTACTGGCTGTTTGCCCTCGCGGTGGCGATCGGCGGCCCGAACGAGACCACGATCCGGCTCATGCCCCTACCGATGGTGCTGGCGACGATCGCGCTCGTGTGGTGGATCGCGGGGCGCCTCGGCGGCCCGCTCGCGGCGTTCGTCTCCGCGTTGATCTATACGCTGATGAGCACCGACCCGTTCCTCTACGGGAATGGGGCGAACATGGAGCACGCGATCAACCTGTTCGGGGCGATGTCGCTCGCGCTGATGATCCGATCCTGGCCGCGAGAGGACCGAAGATCCCTGGTGTTGGCGGGTCTGTGCGTCGGGGCGGCGAGCCTTGTCAAGCAGGTGGCGATCATGCCGTTGTTCGTCTTCGCGATCGCGCTGATGATGAGGAGGTCGCGCGCGTGGCGGGTGAGGCTCGTCGATGTGATGGCCCTGGCGGCCGGATTCGCCGCGGCGTGGGGGATGGCCGCGACGGTTATGATCCTCCAGGGAGCCGGGCGGGCGGCGTTCGAGGACATCGTGAGATACGGTGGGGCGCTCGCCACGGACACGCCGCGAGACCTGAAAGAGTACCCGTTCCTCGTGCGCTGGGTCGTCGGCAACACCGACCCGAACGGGCGTCTCCCCTGGCCGTTCGGCACCACCCTCGGCCGCGCGTGGTGGGCGGCCGGCTCGTGGCCGCTGTGGCTGGCCTCGCTCCCGGCGATGCTCGGGCTGGGCCTCTCGCGCGAGGACGGGAGGAAGCGGCTCGTCGCCGGATGGACGGTCGCGGCGTGGGCGGCGGTCGCGATGCCGCAGCTCTTCTGGCAGCATTATTATCTGTTGCCCCTGCCGGGCGTCGCCGTCGCGGTGGGCGTGGCGATGGTCGATGTCTGGCTGAGACGTTCCCCGATCTTCGCGACCCATGCAGTCCTGCTCGGCTGCGCGGTCATCGCGACGGTCGTGATCCAGGTGCGGGAATACCTCCTCGTGCCCCCGAACGTGCTGACGGAGCGGGACAAGGGCGGCGCGCAATGGGTCGTCCTGCGGGAATTCGGCCGTGAGCTGGGGCGGAGGACCCGATCCTGGAAATCGCCGCACCTGTTCGTGTGGGGGATCCATAGCCCGTTGTACTTCTATTCGGGCCTCGACGGGGTGACGCCGCAACTCTTCACCGATCCGTTAATGGCCGCGTTCGCCGGGAGCGAGCACCCGCTCATCCGGCCGAGGATCGAGAGGACGATGCGGGACCTGGAGGAGCGTCGGCCCGAGCTGATCTTCATGGGGGAGCGGTCCTTCCCGGAGCTGACGAAGTTCCTGCTCGCAAATTACGCGCTGTCGAGCCTACCGAGGCTGTGGGTGAGGAAAGATCGATTCCGCGAGTTCGAGGCGTTCCCGTCGGAATTCACGCTCCGGCCGCCACGCTGACCTCGTCCACGATCCTCCGGTAGCGGTCCCGGAGGCCGCCCATGATGGCGTCCCAGGTCTGGCCGAGGGCGTATCGGCGGGCCGATGCGGACATGGCCGCGCGGGTCGCGGCGTCGTCCACCAGGCCGATCAGGGCGTCGGCGAATCGGGACGCGGGCTCGTCGGGCTCGATCAGGAGGCCGGTCTCTCCCGGCGCGATGATGTCGCCGGGGCCGCCCGAGCGGACGGCGACGACGGGGAGGCCGGAGGACATCGCTTCCAGGATCACGTTCCCGAACGTCTCCGTCAGGCTCGCGAAGGCGAACAGGTCGGCCGCGGCGTAGTGGTCGGCCAGGTCGTCGCCCGTCTTGTAGCCCACGAACCGGGCGCTACTGCCGAGCGCCTCCTCGATGTCGGGCCGCGCGGGGCCGTCCCCGACGATGAGCAGGCGGACGGCCGGACGCGAGGAGGAGGCGATTTTCAACGCCTCGCCGAGATAGCCGATGTTCTTCTCGACGGCGATCCGGCTGACGTGGCCAATTACCACGTCCTCGGGCGCGAACCCGAGCGCCTGCCGAACACTCTCGCGGCCGGGGCGATCGGGGCGGAACAGGGTGCCGTCCACGCCCCGGGGCCAGAGGACGAGGCGTTCCAGGCCGTGAGTCTCCAGGTCCGCGATCGTTGCGAGCGAGGGGACATACGTCTCGCGCGTGGCGTTGTGGAACCAGCGGAAATAGTGCCAGAGCGGGCCCTTCGCCCAGCCCACGCCGTAATGGTTCGTGTACTGGTCGAAGTTGGTGTGGAAGCTGGAGACGACCGGGACCTGGCGGTCGATCGCGTGGTTCAGGACGGCGAGCCCGAGCGTCGCCTCGGTGGCGACGTGGACGATGTCGGGCTTGAAGTCGTCGATCGCCTCGCGGACGCCGTCGAACGGGGGGACGGGGAGGAAGAGTTCTCGGTAGAACGGCAGGCGGACGGATCGTACCAGGTGGGTGTCGGGGCCCTCGGGCGGCTCGCCGTAGTCGGGATGCACGACCTGGACCCGATCCCCGCGCGCCCTCAGGACCCGCACGAGCTGCCCGAGGGTCCGAGACACCCCGTTGACCTGGGGGAAGTACGTCTCGGTGACCAGCGACACACGCATAAAGGCCCTCGCGGGATGGTCTCGGTCGATCCCATTTCGGGCGAGATGGGACGGAACCAGAGTACCACACGCCCCGCGAGGGCCGGAAGCGGACGGACGGTTCGTCGATTTCGTCGGGTGGGCCGAGCAGAGCGAGTCCCACCGCTATGCGTCACAGGCGGTGGGACTCGCTCTGCTCGGCCCACCCGACAAGAGGGGGCGGGTTACCAGTTGCCGCCCTGCTCCTGGTCCGGAGCGGCCTCACCGCCGCCGCCCCAGTCTCCGCCGCCCGAGTCATCGGCGGGTGCGGACCAGTCTGAGGCCGGGGCCTCTTCCGCGGGGGCTGACCAGTCTCCGCCGCCCGCATCCGGGGCGGGGGCGCCCCAGTCTCCGCCGCCTCCGGTGTCGGGCGCGGGGGCGCCCCAATCGCCGCCGCCGCCGGTATCCGGGGCGGGGGCGCCCCAATCTCCGCCGGCCTGGTCGGGGGGGGCCTGGGGCTGGCCCCAGTCGCCGCCGTCGGTGGTTCCGCCGGCCCAATCGCCGCCGCCTCCGGCGTCCCCCTGCCCGGCCCATTCGTCGGCCGGCGCGGGGGATTCGGCCGCGGGGGCATCCCAGCTACCGCCGCCTCCGGCGTTGGGATCGTACGTCTCCCCCTGGGGGCCGATCGGGGCCTGGGGACCCGTCGGGTGCGCGGACGTCTCGAATCCGGCCGAGCCGGAGGCATGCCCTTCGACATGCCCGCCACTGTGGCCCTCGTGGGGGCGTCCGAACTTGTCGTAGAGGATGTTCCCCGCGATCGCGCCGCCGAGGCCGCCGAGGGCTCCGGTGACGAACCCCCCGGCGCCGCCGCCGCCCTGCTGCGGCGGTGCTCCATAGCCGGGCGCGTATCCGGGGGGAGGGCCGTACCCCGGCTGGCCGTACCCCGGCTGACCATAACCGGGCTGACCATAGCCCGGAGGGGGCGTGCCCTGACCGTATCCGGCCGGCGGGGCGGGACGCGGCGGGGGTCCGTATCCGGCCTGCGGCGTGGGGGGGCGGTTGGCCTGCGCAGGGCCGTAGCCCGGCGGGGGAGCGGGCGCGGGGGCCTGGCTCGCGTACGCGTTGGGGTTGGGCGCGGATCGCGACGATCCAAATGCGCGGCTCAGGATCCAGAGGAGGAACAGGATCCCGATTCCGATTCCGATGTACATGGGGAGGTTGCTCGCCACGGGTGGGAGATTCTTCAGCGGCCCCGGGAGCGCCGGGGCCCCTCCTTGATTCGTCTCAGCGGGGACGTTCTTGGCGGGCTCGGGGGCCGTCGGCGGGAAAGGCTTCAGATCCTTCGGGAGCTGGCCCGGGGTCGTCGTCGTCCCCGAGGGCTTCGGTTCGTCGTGGGCCATCACCGGTTTGGGGTCCTGGACCTTCGGCGACGCCAGGGCGACCTCGGGGCTGGACCCGGGGGGGCGGCGGATCTCGGCGATCGTGTCCCGCAGCCCCTGATCGAACTTCCCGGCCGAGAAGTCCTTGTTGAGGGCCGCGGTCATCGCGCGGATCCGGTCCGGCGTGAAGGTCTTCCGGGCGGAGTCGCTCGGCTGGAACTCGAACTTGCGCTCGTTCTTCGCGATCAGCACGAAGAGGCCGCGGACGTCGGCCGCCTTCGCGTCGGCCCGGGCGCGGGCCACGATGTCCTGGCCGGCGAGGGACTCGATCGTCTCGACGACGACCTGCCATTTCGTCTCGCGCTGGAAGGCGCGGAGCGAATCGTCGGCCTGTTTCACCGCCTCGGGCGTGAACAGCTTCGCCCGGTCGCGGACGCCGACCGGGCTGGCGCCGACGCTGGAGTTGGCGGTCGCCCGATGGCCCGCGGCGGGGTGCGCGGCGGCGAGGGCGCGGATCTTCGCGACGGCGGCTTCGAGCCCGTCGTCGAACTTGCCCGCCTTGAAGGACGCGGCGATTGCGCCGTCGATCGTGTCGATCGCCTCGCGGGGGAACGCCTGCGAGGCGGAGGGGGAGGGGACGGTGTGGAACTTCCGGTCGCCCTTCGAGAACAGGAGATACAGCCCGTGGATCTTCGCAGCCTTCGCGGCGGCGATGGCCTCGTCCTTGACGGACTTGCTCGCGAGGGATGGCACGGTCTTCACGGCGACGTCCCATCCGGTCTCGCGGCCGACGTCGTCGAGCGCGGCGGCGGCGCGGGAGGCGGCCGACTCGGAGAACATCTTCGCGCCGTCCATGACTCGGGGCGGGTGCGAGGTCGGGCCTTGCAGGAAGGCCAGCGCCAGAGCGATCGGGATCATCGGGGTCATGGTGGGTCCTCTCGGGGGCCTCGGTACCGAGATCGTCGCGCCCCATCCTATCGCCATGGGCCGCGCGACGCGACGGGGCGTCCCCGCCCGGCACCTGCGTATTCGCCGGAAATCCGGCAATCTTGGCGCCGCCGCGCAATTCCTCAACGACGCGATCACGCATCGGATTTGCATCCGTAGCGTTTGAAGTGAGGAGGCGCGGCGATCCGAGAGAAGAAGGAGGGGGACGCGATCCCGGATCGGACGAGGCCCCGGCCCCGTCCCGACCGGACCCGATCGCATTTCTCCGCTCCCGGCGCGCGAGTCCGCCTCCCGTGCGCCCCCTTCTGAGGGACGAGGCCCGTCATGGACGCGCTCGATATTCGCGAGTCCGTCAGCGCCGCGACGCACGGCGTCGCCCTGATCGCCGCAATCCCGGCCATCGTCGTCCTGATCCGTCGCGGGCGGGGGACGCAGGCGCGCACGCTCGCGCTGTTCGCTTACGGGTTCGGCCTGGTCTCGTGCTTCGGCGCGAGCACGCTTTGCCACGGGCTGGTCGCGTCGGGCGTGAACTCGACGACGGCGGTCCTGATCGATCACATGGCGATCTATTTCCTGATCGCCGGGACGTACACGCCGATCATCGGCACGCTCCTGCCCCCGCATCATCGCGCCCCGACGCTGCTGATGGTGTGGCTGGCCGCCGCGGCCGGCGTGGGGCTGAACCTGGCGATGGGCCCCCTGCCCGCCTGGCTCGCCACGAGCTTCTACCTCGCGATGGGGTGGGGCGGGCTCTGGTGCTATTTCGGGATGCGCCCCGCCCTGTCGCACCGGCAGCTCGCGATGATCCCGGCCGGCGGGCTGATCTACAGCGTCGGCGCGGCGTTCCACGTCGCGCACCGCCCCGTGCTATGGCCGGGCGTCTTCGGGGCGCACGAACTGTTCCACCTCTTCGTCGTTGCGGGCGCGACCTGCCATTTCTTGTTCATGATGAGGCACGTCGTGGGAAGCCCGCCCGCGGCCCCGGCCCGGCGCGCGAGGCCGATGCCGGTGCGCGTCGAGGGCCGACCCGGCCCGCTTCTCCTGGGCGATCCGGGCGGGCGGCGGCTGCTAGTGCGTATCCGGCGGGGCGTCTGAGAGGCGATTCGAGATCGGAGATTCGAGATTCGAGATGAAGCCACGCGGTCGCCGAAGTCTTCTCCGCTCGATGCCGCCACGCCATCTGGGTAACCTCGACGAGACCTCTCGAATCTCGAATCTCCGATCTCGAATCGCCCTTCCCGATGTTCTGCGGCGCCAACCAGCGGGATTCGTCTTCCGGAACCGATGGTTTCGACGCGTGGGCCTTCGCGGTTAAGATATACCCCGGCGTGGGAGGAGAACCGGGGGCCGATCGAGGGAGATCATGGCGACGTTCGGGGTCATCCGCCGTATCACACGGGACCGCCCGATTGTGATCGTCACGTCGTTCCTGGTCCTCGGGGCGGTGGCGTTCTATCTCGCGAGGCCGTCGCGACGGACGGCCACGCTCAGGATCTCGGCGGGGAGCGCACGCGGGCAGAGGCATGCGATGGCCGAGATCCTCAAGGCCGAGGCCCTCGCGCATCGGGTCAGGCTCGTCCTGGTGCCGACCTCGGGGTCGGAGGACGCGTTGGCCCGACTCGAAGCCGGACAGCTCGACCTCGCGATGATCCAGGGCGGCCTGGCGTTCGAGCCCGGACGGTCCGTGCGCGAGGTGGCCGCGCTCCACGTGGAGCCGATGCACCTGCTCGTGAAAGGGGACCTTTACGCCGACGTGTCCAGGAACCTCGACGCGCTGCGAGGCCGATCGGTCAACCTGGGGTCGAAGGGGAGCGGGACGCGGGTTTCAGCGACCGAGATCCTCCGATTCGCCGGGCTCCGACCGGAGAGGGATTTTCGCGCGACGGGGCTGAGCTACGAGGAGCTGGAGAATGCGACCGACGGCCGTCTCCTGCCCGACGCTGTGTTCATGGTCTCGCTGCTTCCCTCCCCGATCGTGAAACGCCTGGTCTCGCGGCACGGGTACAGGCTCGTGGCCTTGCCGTTCGCCGAGGCATTCTCGCTGTCGACTCCCGACCCGGCGGAGGTCGAGGATGAGGCGACGGACCGCGTGCCGGCCCGGCACGACCACGTGACCGACGTGGTGGTCCCCCCCTACACCTACGGCGTACGCCCCGCCGTGCCGGAGGAGAGCATCCACACGCTGGGGCTCCGCATGCTCCTGGTCGCGCGCAAGGACGCCGACGCGGAGGCCGTCGCCCGCGTGCTGGAGACGGTCTTCACCACGTCGTTCTCTCAGTTGGCCCACCCGCCGCTCTCGACCACGCTGCTGGACCTCCCCCCGGAGCTGACGATCCATCCGGGCACTCTCGTCTATCAGGAGCGGAGCAAGCCCCTCATCACCGGGGACGTGATCGACGCCTTCGAGAAGGAGCTATCGATCGCCGGGGCCCTGCTCGGGGCGGCCTTCTTCTTCTGGCAATGGCTCAAGAGCCGCTATCGCCGGTTGCGCGAGAGCGGGTTCGAGCATTACATCCTCCGCGTGGCCGAGATCGAGGAAAAGGCCCTCCTTTCCAGCACAGTGGGATCCGAAGCTTGGAATTCACGTGACTTGAAGTCGCGGCCGCACTGACCCTATAGTGAGTCGTATTAATTTAAATCATACCAACATGGTCAAATAAAACGAAAGGCTCAGTCGAAAGACTGGGCCTTTCGTTTTAATCTGATCGGCACGTAAGAGGTTCCAACTTTCACCATAATGAAA
>JADMIO011135732.1_pt1 | contig 89895 bp, 80 predicted proteins | sample 8958161 | NCBI WGS metagenome assembly JADMIO01 (sample SAMN16585339, study PRJNA669376) | soil metagenome | isolation source: Crop rotation soil | place: USA: Cullars Rotation, Alabama | collected 2011
ACAACTTGTCCACGTGGAATTCTAAGCTTAGGATCCCAATGTGCTGGAAAGATAATGCAATCTCGAATAATTCCGAGCCAATAATTACAACTCAAACAGGAGTTTCAAATACAACTGTTTCAATTCCTAAACCTATCGAAATTGCTAAGGAAAAACCGGTAGAATTTCCAAATCAAAGACAAGCAGAACCTAGCACTGAGAGAGAAAAAACAATTACCCACACTGTCCTTTCAGGTGAATCTCTCTATAGCATTTCAGAGCGCTATGGAGTACGCCTTACCGACCTTCGCAATTGGAATAACATCTCAATCGGAAGTGATAACTTACAAATTGGCAGCAAGCTCATAATTGCTTCAACTCAAGAAGCAATGGCCTCTGCAGCAAGTCAAAAAGCAATCGACAGAGTAACAACTGCACGCGGCACAGTAGTCACACATAAGATTCGCAAAGGTGAAACACTGGCACAGATTGCAGACGATTACAATACCACAATCGAAGCTCTTAAGAAAATCAACAAACTCAAACGTACTGCTACAATCGTAGCAGGTGAAGAAATTAAAATTCCTTCTTCAGCATCATTACTTGCAAAATCTTCAATTCACGAGCGAGTTCCTTCCCGCCTTGCAGGAACAACAGTTCGCTATCACCGTGTATCCAAAGGTGATAATTTAAGTGTGATTGCAGCTCTCTATGGTGTTAAGGAACAGGACATTCAATCTTGGAATCCTTCGATGAAGGGTGATAAAATTATTGCCGGAGAACAACTCAAAGTTTACACAGGTAATCTTTCAAAAGGTAGCGGTGAAGCACAGCCACGAGAGATTTCTCACCTTCCTAAGCATTACACAGTTAGAAAAGGTGATTCTCTTGCTGAAATAGCCAATAAGTTCGGAGTATCAATTTCTACACTTCGTACTAAGAACAAACTTGTTGCCGGAAAATCTGATATTCGTGCCGGGCAGACCTTGCGAATTCAATAATCATTCTGAACTGCTTTCTATTACAACGGATTGCTTCTAATTTAGAAGCAATCCGTTTTTTTATTTGGTAACTTAAATATGGCAGAACGGTTAATGTAGTATCAAAATATTAGAATTCTAAGAATTGAAACTTAAACATGACTTTGGTCATATTATCTTCTATCAAAATGTGTTATTTTTGAATTAAAGAGATTTCTTTCATTAGATCACTTCTAACAATTGATCTTCAAAGGGATTGCAACCATTATAACAATGTTACACTTAACAGATTTCTATTAAAAGCATTGAATTCAATACGTCAATCGGAGAATAGATAGCTTCATAATTATGACAACTACCTCACAGAGCTTTTCACACCATATTTATTCCTTTTTCTTAATAGAAAACAAGGAAACTTAGTAAGAAATTATTTTCATAGTTTTCACCACTCTTCATATATAAATAACTTTTTTAAGATTTCAATTTGATCTACAATGCTGCTAAAAAACTTATTGATATTGTTGATTGTCGGTTTCACTTTTGAAACCTCTACAGCACTTCCTCAGTTCTCGCTTCTCAGTGGAAATAAGTGTCAGAATTGCCATATCAATTCACAAGGTGGAGGGCTGCGATCTGATTTGGGGTGGTATTCTTTCAACGAACAATCTCTTATAAAACCTAAAAGTGTCGGTTTGGGATGGTTATATGGTGAAAACGATGCAGGTAACACTTTACTCGACAGTAATATTCTGACTTTAGGGACTGATATTCGCTTTCAATCTGCTAGAAGCCATTCGACAGAAGAAGGTCCCCGCAAACTATTCCCGATGCAAACTGAGGTATATGCATCTATCCGTGCTACCAAATGGATGCAATTCGAAGGTGGAATCAATATTGGGCATAAGCGTTTTGGAAATACACAGACAAGTAATTTCAGAGGCCAGCAGCCATGGTCTCTTTCAATGATTCTGCAGCCCACACTCTCCTACCCTCAGTTAAGAGTAGGTTTCTTTATGCCTACGATAGGAATGCACAGTGATGACCATACCAAACTTATATGGCATGTTCCGAGTGCTTTGGGTACAAGCAATATTACCGACCTCATTCCCCCGCTCTACGCCGAATTTGGAACTGAATTAACGTATGACGCTCTCAAATGGCTTACTGCATCGGTAGGTGTGTTCGGTTCGCATACTTTATCCGAGTTAACTGTAAATCAATACAAATCAGGAAGCAGCAGTCCAAATACAATTTCTTTGATTTCAAGCGCAAATAAACCTATAATGGTAGCAAGGGCAATGATATATGAACGGTTTTTGAACGATAAATTAAACACATATATTGGAAGTTCAGTTTTTACAAACGATGATTTTGTAATGATTAATGCTTTTGCAGGAGTCGGTCTTGCAGACAAAGTAACACTTATGCTGGATTATGCAGCTTCCGAGAAGAAAGGTGTTCGAAGTACAACAACTTCATCCATTGAAACCATGTTTCAGCTGGATGAAGCGCTTTTTTTAACATTAAGGGCAGAAACAGGAAGAACCATTACCGAGAATTCAGATTTTGCCTATACACAGGGATTGATGGTCGGTGCTCAAATGTTTATACTTCCGTATGTCGAATTTAGACCTGAGTATCGGGTAATGGATGCAAATTCATTCCGATCAGGCAGATATGCATTCCAATTACATTTATTTTACTAACAGGGCTAAACTATGAAATGGAAAACAGTCAGTATTATAGCAATCCTTCTTATCATACCCTTCGTAATTGTATGGTTGGCTCAGGGAAGAAATATCTACACAAAAGATAAAAAGCAAATCATCACGAAAACAAAAGATGAGATATTTGGTAACGAAACCGAAAAAATTGAATGGGTGGATGAGTTCCAACTCGGACTGTTACCCGGAGTTGATGACCTATCACCTAAACTCTTATATTCGGTTGCCGTACCAAGTGGAATTCTTGTTGCGTTCTCGCTATTCGGTTTCTATATGAATTACAGACAAAAGCAAGCAATTCAAAAGTAATTTTTTCTGAATGGCAGCGTCATTGAGTCATAGTTATCTCTATTTTTAACTCAAACATAATAGAAAAATTTGATTTATTTTTTAAACCTAGGGAACAAAAACACGTGTCAATCAGTTTAAATACAATTGAATTTTTCTCAAAAAAGTTCTTTCTTTCACTCTCTATCATAATTGCATGAAATTAAATAAATTAGCCGCAGCTCTACTTTGTGCTGCCTTCATTGTTCCTCAAGTGGCTTTCTCCGGAACCCCTTTGAAAGTTGGTACCCAAGGAAAAAAGAATATTACACTTAATAATAAAGTGGGTGAAAACAATATTAAGTTTCTCAGCACTGCACCTCTCGAGGAAATCAAAGGTAGCACGGAAGGTGTTTCAGGCTCTTTCACTATTGACTTGGATAATTTAGAAGCAACATCAGGTCAGATTACCGTAGAAGTAAAAACCATGAAAACGGGCTTGGACCGTCGTGATAATCATCTATGGGGAAAAGACTGGTTGGATGCAGATAAATATCCTTCCATTACATTTGATATAAAAAGTTTGACTGAAGTTCAAATTGTAAAACAAGACAATGCTATGGGAGAAATAAAAGCAGTAGCTGTCGGAACCTTTACAATGCATGGTGAATCGAAACAAATTAAAGCACCCATTACTCTAAAATTTGTAAGAGAATCCGAAGCAACAAAAAAAAGAGCTGCAGGTGATTTTGCACTTGTTCAAACATCATTCAAGATTGCACTTAAGGATTTTAATGTACTTGGTGTAAGGGGTTTGGTAGGAAGTAAAGTGGGTGAGACAATTGATATAGATGCCAATTTGTACGGCTCTACAGTTAAGTAAGGATAATTTGAAATAAGGATATTTATGGAATTGCCGGTTATTAATCTTCAACGTCGTGAGTTTTTCACTCAGACTCTTTTTGGGTTAAGTGCAGCTGCCTGTGCAGGGATACTTGCTTCTCTGGAGGCATGCGAGCCTTACACTTCAAAAATTCCTGTAGCTCCGACAGGAAGCAAAGCAACATTCGATACTGTAGCTGGAGATCAGAATGGTGTTCTGAAAACTGTAGGAACCGGCCTGGCTGTCTCTTTGAAGGATTCGGACGGTAACTCGATAAATGGATCTCATTTGGTCGTCATCATGCGTGTTGGCACTGATAACGAACCTGATTATATAGCACTTTCATCGATTTGCAGCCACGACAATTGTGATGTAGTTCCCCCTGTTGATGTTGGGGAAAACATTATTTGTCCTTGTCATGGTTCAAATTTTTCTTCAAAGGACGGCTCTCTAATTTCCGGTCCGGCCCCGAAAGGCTTAGTTAAATTCAAAAGCACATACGACCCCGGAACAAAGATTCTGACAATCTTCGCTTAGAAGTAATTATATTTGCATATTCTTTTGCAATTAATAGAGATTATTACTAATAGTCACAGAATTATTTCCATTTATTTTCTTACGAGGTGTGCTATGAAAATTTTTTACCAAACATTGCTCTTTGTTGCAATTCTCACTATGACTTCGAGCTTTGCCTTCGCTACAGGTGGAGGAATTTCCGGTCAAAGCCAAGCCGGGTGCGGAGGTGTAGGTTGCCATGGTACTACGGCTAGTCCCGCAACAACTGTTTCAATATCAGGTGTTTCAGGTTCCGTTACCGTTCCTGCTGGAACACAGCGTCCTTTTGTCGCTCTCGTTGCTCATGCTTCCTTGCCGATGGCTGGTGTTGATATATCCGTTAAAAATGGTGCAGGAGTAAATGTTGGGGAATTTACCGCCGGAGCCGGGCTCAAACTAATGAATGGTGAGTTAACTCAAGACGGAGCTCAGGCAATAACCGGTACACCGCGAAGAGCACAATTCTCATTTGTATGGACTGCTCCTGACCAACCAGGAACATATACTCTTCGTGTAGCAGGTATTGCTATAAATAACAATCTCTTAGCTGATGCCCCTGATGCTTGGAGCGTAATGACGGCTATAACCATTGTTGTTCCCGGAATTACCGTTACATCGCCAAATGGTAATGAACAATGGTGCCGGCAATCTACCAAAAATATAACCTGGACTTCTTCGGGTGTATCATTTGTCGATATTTGGCTTTCGCAAGACGGTGGAAGTTCATATGGACCGCTTGCAACACATATTCCTGCTAGCCCTTCTTCATGGTCATGGGCAATTCCTAACAGTCTAACTGTAAATGGTGGAAATCTAATTAAAATTTCCGATAATGCAAGTGGATCGACCTTCGACGTAAGTAATGCCAATTTTTTCATTCTTTCATTTCCTGAAATAACCCAAAATCCTGTAAATGAAACTGCATGTGTAGGTGAAACAAAGACATTTACTGTAGCAACTGACAACCCTACCGCATACAATTATGCATGGCAGAGAAACAATTCCTCAATTCCTGGCGCCAATTCCGCAACGTATACGATTCAGTCTGTCACTGCGGCAAGTGCCGGTACGTATAGGTGTAAGGTAAGCGGTTGTACCACTGATATTTATAGTGACACCGCAACACTTATCGTATATCCCGGGCCTTCAATAACATCCAATCCACGGGATACAATGATATGTCCCGGTTCTTCGGCAGAGTTACGAGCCACAGCTACCGGTGAAGAAATTTCGTATCAGTGGAGAAGAAACGGTATTCCTCTCAATAATGGAAATTCCTCCACATATACCATTTCAAGTGCGACTGATCTTGATTCCGGTGCGTATGATGTAGTAGTAACAGGACGTTGCGCGCCTCCGGCAACAAGTTCGATAGCTAAGGTAAGATTCCCATCACCTCCTCAATTTTTCACACAGCCAACTGATACTTTTACCTGTTCCGGCACAGAGCTAAAAATGAAAGTTGAAGCATCAGGTATCGGAGTGAAATACACTTGGAAGCTCAATGGGAAAAACATTTCAGGTGCCATAGGCAACAGCTATACCATTGCTTCATTGAGTGCAGCAGATACAGGGATTGTGACTGTTACAGCTACTAATTCCTGTGATTTTAGCACTACAATTTCTGCACATATTCAAATAGCCATTACTCCGAGTATTACTGTGCAGCCTAAAGATACCATTACTACACCCGGCAGTTCGGTTTCATTTAAAATTACAGCAAAAGGAAGTTCTCTGACTTATCAATGGAAGAGAAACGGAAACAATATTCCTACAGGAACATCAGCGACTTTGGTTTTAAATCCTGTAAAACCTCTTGACTCTGGTATTTACACATGTACGATAAAAAATTCATGCGGTGAAGTAACTTCATCCGCAGCAAAATTGACCGTAAACGGATCTTCTGCTCCTTCAGTTGGCTTTAATGCTCAAATCATTGATTTAGGTTGTGTACTCATTGGGACAACAAAAGATACCACTCTAAAAGGAGTGATAGAAAACATTGGAGGCAGCCCTTTGATAGTAACTGATGTATCGATTAGCGGTTCGGGTTCATCTGCCTTCTCAATTTTGAGTGGTGGAGGCGGATTCACACTTGCACCGAATGATAAAAGAACAATAACCATTCGTTTCTCATCCACAGAGCCGGGCGGAAAATTAGCCACATTGAATGTAGCAAGTAATTCAATTACAACACCTACCCCTATTGCGCTTATGGCACAAGGGTGCTTAAGCCGGATAAGTGTTTCAAAAGTTGTATTTGATACAACTTCCCCTGGAATTACAAGAGATTCAGTTATTCAAGTTTGCAATAACACTACTGCTGCTTTTGCTGTTACTTCTGCACAAATTATAGGCGGTAGCGGTCAGTTTGAGATTGCTTCTTCAGATGCAATGCCCAAAACATTACAACCGGCAGGTTGCATGACCTTCACAATCCGTTATAAGCCAACCAGCAAGAATGGTGCTTCTGCTGTTCTCGCTGTAAAAGCAGGGACAACAGGCGGAGAAGAAGAACATCCTGTTATTCTGGAAGGAAAATCATTTAATTCAAGTGGTGTTGATGAGGATGATGCTTTAGGAAAAGTTCTTTCGACGGTACGCGCGTATCCAAATCCGAGCTCAGACAATGTCTCTTTTGAAATTAATGCAAATATCCCTGAAATTGTTTCTCTTGCAATTGTCGATGTTGAAGGTCGCATCGTATATAGAAAAGCAAATATTCAGTTAGATCAAGGCATAAACAATCTTCATTGGACCGGGAATACTCTAATGGGCAGTCGGGCTGCTAATGGTAGTTATACTGCGATAATTACAGCTGCATTAGGAAGTCGTTCTACTCAATTTATGATTGTAAGATAGTACAATCAATGTTTTCGGGCGGAGTTTACTCCGCCCTTTTTTTGTCTTTTAGTTAAATTAATAAGGTCTCTTTTATGTTATTTCAACGAAACTCAATTATCCTCACAATCAGTTTGTTTTTTGCAGTAATCGGTATTGCCAGCGCTACAAGTGGTGGCGAAACCGGAAGAACAGCTCCAAGTTTTGGTTGTGGAGGAAATGGATGCCATGCTTCTTCTGCAGTTCCGGCCACTTCTGTTACATTTACTTCAAAAACAGGTTCATTCACCGTTGTGCCCGGAGGGAAATTAGAAATTACTGTAGCAGTCGCCCACTCTACACAAAGTCATGCAGGATTTAATGCAGCAGTGAAGACTTCAAAAACTAGTTCAACAAATGTGGGTACCATATCAACTACAGATGACGGTACCAGAATTGCCAATTCTGAAATTACCCATAATACTCCCAAAGCCATGTCAGGAGGCAAAGCTGAGTTTACATTTACATGGACTGCTCCGGCAACAGAAGGAACATATTTCCTACGCGCTGTCGGGAATGCCGTAAATCGAAATGGAATTTCAGACCAAGGTGATTTATGGAACTTTGCAACTCCTGTAGAACTTGTAGTTAAAAAATCAACCGGAGTTGAAGAAACGCCAGATGTACCAAGCTTATCCCTTGGTGTATATCCGAATCCATCATCAGACCATGCAGTGATTACTTACAATGTTGGGTCCTTTGCTGGTGCAGCAATTGAAATTACAGATCTGATTGGACGTTCATTCATAAAACAGGCTGTGATTAACTCATCAGGAAGCCTGGATATCTCACTTGTCTCCCTCCCTTCCGGTATCTATCAGGTACAATTGCGCTCCGGTGATGTTCAGAAAGTACAGCGGTTAGTAATTGTTCGGTAATAATCACTTCCAATAAACCCAAAACCGTAATAGTCAATAGATTATTACGGTTTTTCTATTTCTTGCGTTCTGTATTATAATACAATAGTTCTGAAAGTAAGATTTATTCTCGGTTTAGAAATCTTTGTAGTTGGTGGAAGGCGATGGAGCCAGTTTGTTTGCGTCTCTCCTTTCATAAGTAGCAAACTACCATTTTCGAGGAGCAAGGAGATTGTTCTTCCTGTCCTTTTATGTTTGAAGGAGAATTTCCTTTCCGCTCCAAAACTTAATGAAGCAATAGAGGTGTTCCTGCCCAATGACTTTTCATCGTCACTGTGCCATGCCATTCCTTCATTGCCGTTGTGGTACAAATTGAGTAAGCAGGAGTTATAAGTCGTTCCTGTTATGTTTTCAACTATATGTTTCAACTCTATTAATTCTTTTGTCCAAAGAGAAGCCTGTTTTGTGACATTTGAATAGGTATAAAGGAATTCACTCTCGCCATACCATGCTACCTTTCGTTTGGTAATAATGTGCTTTCCAAATATGACTGCCTCATCATTTTTCCAGAGAATTGTATCGAGCAAACTATGAAAGTAACGGTTGGCTTCATCTTGGTTTAGCACTTTGCCATAATAGTACACAATTCCGTCTTCAGGCAAAAGATTAGTAATTCTTTCAGATGTGAATAAGTCCATTTTTCCATTTCTTATATTGAGAATTCATACAATGCCCGCAAGGTCTGAATTCACTAATGATTGCTTCAGTTTCAGAATAGAAGAAAACACGGTTTTGCCTTTTCATTCTTTTACCAGATTCGCAGGAAAGTAGCCCGTATATTTTCAATCGCTTGTTTCCACCAAAGCTAATTTTGTTTTGTTTGATTCGGCTTCTCAATTCAATGTCATCTATGTCGGAGTGTGCGATCATATATTCATGTAAGAGCATCGTGAAATATAATTCCTGCCGTAAGGCGCTCGCCATCATGAAGTTCGCTTACGCCATGTTTCATAGTAACCCGATAGTGTCCTTTAGTTCCTTTTACCGGTCTGAAATTAGTAGTGAATATGAGTATATCCCCTTTTTTAGGTTTAAGAACAATTGCTTTTGATTGCGCCCTGGGTATTTGCTCGGCAAGTACGAATTCACCTCCTCTATAATCCACCTCAGGTTCGCTAAGAAACAACACTGTTTGAATCGGAAAATATATGTCACCATATAAATCTTGATGCAAGGTATTAAAGCCTCCCTTCCCATATTTCAAAATCAATACAGTAGGTTTTGTTTGATTGTTGTCGTGGCAAAGAGTTTGAAGTTCTGAAAACGTATCGGGAAATTGCTTGTCAATATTCAGCATTTCCATCCATTTGTTTGCTATTGGAGCTAAGTTCAGATATAAATTTTCTCTGAGATTTTGAAGTATGTCCGGCAACGGATACCTGTAATACTTATATTCACCCAATCCGAAACGGTACCGCTCCATTACAACCGTTTTTCGATAGATATTTGCATCATAATTATGCTTTAATTCCTCACAGAGTTCATCTTGAACAGCATTTTGAACGATTGAATACCCATTTGCGTTCATTTCTTCTGTCACTTGCTGCCAATTGATCGCATATAATTTATCATTTTCAGTTTTCATAGTGTTTGATTCTGCTGAATGGAAATAGTTTTTGCAGCTTCCCAACCTATGATTGCAGTTTTCCGTGTTGTCCCCCACATATATCCGCCTAATGCACCACTTGATTGAATCACACGATGACAAGGAATCAAGAACGCCACCGGATTGCTTCCAATGGCAGTACCAACTGCGCGTGAGGCTTTAGGATGGTTGATACTCTGCGCAATGTTTCCATATGTAGATAATTGCCCCATAGGTATTTTCAGAAGAGTTTCCCATACTTTCAATTGGAAATCAGTACCTTTCAGATGTAATTTGACACTACTCAATTTATTCCAATCGTGAGTAAAAATGTAAAGTGCATTTTGCTGAATGGCATCCAACTTTTGTTTAAAATCAGCTTTTGGAAATTTCATTTTCAGATCAGTAAATGAGTCGGTATTCTCATCAGTAAAAGCCATATAGCATATCCCTTTTGCTGTTGATGCCACAAGTATATCCCCGAAGGGGCTTTCAGCATAGCTATAATTTATGGCAAGATGCTCTCCTCCGTTTTTGAATTCTCCCGGTGTCATACCTTCGATCGTAATGAACAAATCATGAAGACGTCCTGTGCCTGAAAGCCCTGTTTCAAATGCTGCATCAAACAATGTTGCACTCTTTTCTCTTAATATGTTTTTAGCATGTTCCACGCTGATATATTGTAGAAATTTCTTTGGGCTTACACCCGCCCATTCTGTAAACAGCCTTTGGAAATGGAAGGGGCTTAGATGTATTTTCTCAGCAATTTCATCAAGACCCGGTTGGGCTCTGAAGTTTTCTGTAATGAAGCTGATTGCTTCTGCAATTCGGTTGTAATTGGTCGATTCTTGAGTTGTCATTTTGAGATTTCCTTAATCTTATAGTTGCTATGAATTGTACGATGCAAAACTACATGATTATTTCGCAATGCAAAACCCGAAACTTGCGCATATTTTTAAGAACATATTTCTCCAAAAGAGCGACATAAAAGATATGAGGCATAATGATCCTAGTTTCAGATCCCAAAACAAATTTAGTATGAGTTTCGATTTTTTCTTAATTTTGCCAGTGTATCTATTTCTTGAAACTATATACAAAAAAGCAATGGCTTACAATGAGCAATTGGCAGAAAGAATCCGTAAACGTTTAGGTGAAACACCGAATGTAACCGAAAAACAAATGATGGGTGGATTAACCTTTATGGTAAACGATAAAATGTGTATCGGTATCATTAAAGATGAATTAATGTGCCGGATCGACCCCGGTTTTCATGACAAGGCATTAGATAGAAAGGGTTGTCGAACAATGGATTTTACAAATCGCCCCATGAATGGATATGTAATGATCAATGATTTAGGAATGGAAACTGATGAGGACTTTGATTATTGGATAAATCTTTCATTAGATTTCAACAAACAGGCAAAACAATCTAAAAAGAAAAAGAAGAAAGATTAGACTTATTATTAACTTCTAACAGTTTAAGACTTCCATTTATACAGTTTAAGACTTCAATTTATATTTAACTTAAGAGAGATCTAGCGCTGGTCATTCTTTAAAGAAAATAATTTGGAGAGACATCAATTTTACATAAAGATAAAACAGACTTATGTCAGAACTCATTGACACTTGGAATATTAACAACCGTATCAATATTTACGTACTTGATGCCATCAAAGATGATTACTTATCGGATATTTCCGCTTCTAAAGGAAGAAACGTGGGTGAGCAGTTTGCCCATATCCATAATGTACGGTTAATGTGGCTCAAAGCATCTGCACCAAGTCTTTTGGAAGGGCTTACGAAAATCGAGAAGGATAAGATTACTAAGGAGCTACTTAAAGATGAGCTTATCAAAAGTGCAGAAGCTATATCCAAACTTTTGGAAAAGGGTTTCGAAGAAAAAAAAATCAAAGGATTCAAACCGCACCCCACTGCTTTTTTTGGATACCTTATTTCTCATGAAAGCCACCACCGTGGACAAATCATCCTTGCTCTCAAACAATCCGGCCATCCTATTGACCAAAAAACACAGTATGGAATATGGGAATGGGGCAGCAGGTAGAATGATAGTACTATTACAATACTTTTCCTTTAGCTCAATAGAACGTAGAGACAAAAAGCAGAATAGATTATCATTAAAACCATTACAGTATTCAAAAGCAGTTTTTCACTCATCAAGACTACTGTGATTTTGCTTTATACTGCAGAAGTTTTCATCTCACTTTTTAGAACTCTACCGAAATTTATCCCACAATTTATTAGGAATATATTATCTAAATTTTCCATATCCCTGCTATCATGAAATACATCCCGGATTTTAGCCAATACGTATGGTGCAATAAACTTTCAGATTAAACAAAGCCCTTTGGAGAATTCCAAAGGGCTTTGAATTTGATTTACTCTCAATGAAGGTGCTGATCTAAACTAATTCATTTCATATTGTCAATACCATATTTTTTCTTTTCCATGTATCAATACATTAGACACGATTATAGAATATTCTCATCTAAACTCATATACATAACCTATTTGTAGTGCAAGTTGAGGATTTGAAAAACTCCCTGAGCCAACCTCGAGGCCCGTCTCAAGAAAAAAGCCGGAATAATTCAAATCATAGAATCCTCCTATGTATTGCCATGTCCTGTGAATGGTATAACTACTACCGTAGTAACTATCCGGTGTATCAATGTATGATGTACCGGCACCCAAGGACACATGGTGATTGAAGGATTTGCTACGGCTTAGGTTAACAAGAAAATTTGCTTGAATGCCAGCAGCAGCACCAATATATCCTGCAGCTATTCTAGCACCAAATCTGCCGAATTCCCGGCCGGCTACTAAATTTATCCCTCCGGGTTGAAGTATAGTAAGTCCGAGAAAGGAAAAGGATTGCTTCGTTGTACGCAGCTCTTTCAGAGAATTATAATATTGAATATTCGATATTTGAGTTTTCAACACTGTGATTTGAGTTGAGCCGTCTTCGATTACAATTTGAGTAGAGTTTTCGCTTATGATTTTTCCGGAATATTCTTTCCCTTCATCTGTTTGAATCTTGGCAAAACGTTCAGCATCCTGGCTAAAACCTGCTGAATACATCAAAAGAAGCAGAATAAATACGATACTCTTGTTTTTCATAAATTACCTAAAGTGAAAATTTGTAAATAAATTATTAGTTTTGCAAAAGTACACAAATTTATTTTCTTGGCAGCTTAGTGTAAAGTTGCTATTCTTCGTAAGTTCTAAAATAAATGAAGCCCTTTGGATATCCAAAGAGCTTCATTTATTCAGTTTTCCAAGTAAGATATGTTCTATAGAGTTGCCTCCTCATTAAACTGAATATGTATCGGAGACTCTACTATGCTGTTAACAACATCAATGCCTTTTTGAGTTATCTTAATAGCATTCATGTCATTACCAACAATATATGAACGTTGCATTTCATTTCCAATCAAATTTTCTTCTGTCAATTGCAGTACTATTCTGTTGAAATCGTCTTCCGACAGATCGCATATAATTTGTACCATATCTACCCTATGATAAATAGAGCTGATTACATCCAAATCATATAACGTTTTTAGCACAATACCGCGCAATTTATTATCCCACATAATAAATTCCTAAGAGTATATATGTATTAAAATTGTTAATTATGAGTAAAATTCGTCCTACAAGTATTTTTCTTGATTTAAATCAACAAGCGTTATAATTTCTTCCTTACTAAAATTTTATTTTTCATTTAGTTGTATAGAGTTATACAAATATAAGCAAACTATTTTGAATATGTTCCACAAATGACTGTTAAAAAACATAAAAGTTTAGTACTCTGTCAATTTTGTAGGACAATCGGGAATAATTTTACTTGATTTTCTCAAAGAAATTTCTAAGTTTTTTTGCAGATTTCTCTATACTGTAATATTTGCAGATTAGCTCTCGTATCAGAAATTCGGTTTAGTTAATATGAAGCCGTACAATATTCTTTTTTAGAGCTCAAATCTAACATTATACATTGAGCCCTTTCTGTGAATGATTGCCTTACATTCAGTTTGCAATTAGATAAAGCCGCTTGATCCAACCTTATTGGTGCATCGATGAGGTGGCTTCCATGGAAGATTTGAACTTTAACAAACGCTAACACAAATTAACGCCTTAAATTTCCAACCATAGTAGTAGATTTGCATTAGAAATTCAAACAAACAAATTTTCTTTACTTGTTACATCATTATCAAAGGGATTTTTATGAAAATTATTCGCCCGTCTGCAATGGCTGCATTAGCTCTTAGCGGACTGTTATTGACCGGCTCACTATTTGGTCAATCTTCTTGCTGCAAAACTAATCAAGGGAAGATGCAATTACTTAATAATGTATCTACCTTTCTGGTAAACCGTACATCAGGGCCGAAAGACGACCTTTCAAAAGAAGTACGCGAACTACGGACTGAGCTAAATAATCTTAAATACAGAAACAATCTATCGGGCACTGCTGTTCGCAATGTAAGTGTTGTAAATGCCGGCGGTGGTTTTCTTGGTATAGTACCCGGAGAGCGTACAGAGTCGGGTGGAGTTACTATCAGTGAGATAGTCGATAATTCTGGAGCCGAAAAAGCCGGGTTGCGTGCCGGTGATGTGATTGTTGAATTGGATGGCAAGAAAGTGGAATCACATACAGATATTACCGGAGTGATTTCTGCTAAAAAGCCAAATGAAACTATAGCGGTAACTGTGCAGCGTGACGGTACGGAGCAAACAATTTCTGCTACTCTCGGTTCACGCCAAAGAACAAGCTGGACCTACATTTCTACAAATGAGAATACACCCGGTGAATCAAAAACAGTTAAGATTAACATCAATGGATTATCCAAAAACTGGGAAAACTCACTTACTGCTCTCGATCAATACAATTCTATCAAATGGTATTCAGAAAAAGAAACAGGAAATCCATGTGAAAAATTACGTGAAATGCGTAGCGCAGCTTTGCTTGGTGTTTATGTAAACTATAATGCTAAAAGCGGCGTAGGTATTCAAGATATTATCTCACATACAGGTGCTCAAAGCTCAGGTCTTCAAAGCGGAGATATCATTACATCCGTAAGCGGTACAGAGGTTAACTCCTATATCGAACTTCGTAAGGTGGTTACGGCACACAAACCAGGTGAAACAGTAGTAGTCACCTTCTTACGTGATGGTCAGGTACAACGAGTAAATACAACTCTCAGCAGCATCGCAGATACCCGCCAGGAAGTTGTAGCATCTCTCGAAGCGGAGTGCAGCAAGGTTGATAATTCCGAACCTGTAAAAAATGCACCGGGCATCGCTCTCCCGGGAATACAATCGGATGAAACTCCTGCTGGCTCGATATTCAGTGTTTCTCCTAATCCAACAACAGGTATCGCTAATCTGCATTTAAATGCTGATTCGAAATCCGCAGCTATAATTACTGTAATGGATTTGAAGGGTTCATTAGTACTCACACAAGAATTATCAGCAGGATCAATGGATGCAACTCTTGATTTGACATCTTTCCCAAAAGGAATGTATATCATCAATGTAAACCAAGGTGAGCATAAATTCTCTGAGAAGATTGTTGTAAACTAAATAGTACATTGCTATCTCCTAACGAAAAACACCCTTGAGAATTAATTCTCAAGGGTGTTTTTCGTTTCACTTCTACCTTTACTCCTAAAACTGTATTTTTGTAGAAGTAATTCCTGATTTATGGCAACAATACACATTAAAACACCAACTGAAATTCAACAGATATGAGCAAATTAACTCTCTGGTTCATGGCTACCCGGCCCAAAACATTAGTAGCAAGTGGTATCCCGGTGATAATGGGTGCCTCTCTTGCCTATCATGACGGCTCATTTTCCTTTCTGGCTGTCTCGGTTGCTTTTGTCTGTTCCCTAATGATTCAAATCGCCACCAACTTCATTAATGAAATATATGATTTCCGTAAGGGTGCCGATTCTATGGGAAGGGTCGGTCCGGTCCGTGCAGTTTCGGCAGGCTTGATTACAGAAAAGCAGATGATAAATGCTGCTTGGCTTGTAGTAAGCGCTTGTTTTATACTCGGAATGTATTTGGTGTGGTTTAGGGGTATAATCGTTCTTATAATCGGTATTGTCTCCTTATGCTTGGCGTGGGCTTATACTGGTGGTAAATACTCCCTTGCGTATCGAGGCTTGGGCGACATATTTGTTTTTATCTTTTTTGGGTTGGTAGCTACAGGAGGCACATACTATATCCTCAACGGAGAATTTTCTGTATCCGCTTTGATTCTCGGCTGTATTCCCGGTGCGTTTGCAGCGAATATTCTGGGTGTGAATAACATTCGCGACCGCGAAACTGATGCAAAAGTAGGCAAGCGAACATTTCCTGTTCGATTTGGAGCGACTGCTGCCCGTACATTATATATTCTAATGACAATTATCGCTTATTTGTCTAGTATCAGCTTATATACAATTGAAGACTCAATATGGATATTACTACCGCTGTTAACTATTCCAGTTGGAGTAATACTTTGTAGAAAGGTTGTGATTCTTGAGGGTGAGAAACTGAATGTTGTACTGGCACAGACAGGGGCTTTGCTTGCTCTATATGGAGTGCTATCGGCTCTGGGATTGATACTGGCAAAAACAATACATTTCTATAAACTTTTTGGCTGTTAGAGTGTATTCCGTCTCACTGGCTGCTTATTGAAGAGTAATTATTATAACACCCTCTGTATACAGTAGAGTTGATAAGCTCATAATGCACTTTGCGTAAACCTTTGTGCACTTTGTGATAAGAAATGAACCACAAAGGTCACAAAGCATATATAAAGATCACAAAGGTTGATAAAAGTCGATCTTCTATGGAGATTAAATGACTTCAATGCAAGAATGAATTTCCTGTTTTTTTACCCTGCTTTGCCACACTCCCCTACCCCACTAGAAGAGTGGAATGTAATATTTGTAACAGCTTAATTTGCAGCAGTATACAATCTAATGCCCACAAAAAAACCCGCGTGTAATAACGCGGGTTTTTTTATAATCCTAAGAATCGGTTTAATCAATTCTCACGGTAATATTTACTGCGATTATCTTCGATGGTTGCTTGCTCTTTCTGAGTAGCCAACCATTGATAATATGCATTTGATTTACCTTGCTGAGCCATTGATTTTTGCAAAATATCAGCTTGAGCTGCAAATTTTGACTCATCGGCTGCTTGCTTATCAGTTACTTGAATAATAAAATATCCTTTTTCGCCGCGAATCGGTCCTACAATTTTCCCTACAGGAGAAGTCATTGCAACTGTTGTGAATGCAGGTTCCGCACCCAATCCCATTATTTGTCCGTTATCACGAATTTTTGCTGCAGTACGTACATCCAAGGTTGGATCCACTTCAGACACGCTGGCGATAATTGATTTATCTTTAATCTTACTATACACTGACTCTGCTTTAGCTTTCAGAATATCTAATTTCTTGATTCTTTTTAGACGTTCCTTAATTTCATCTTTCATATCAACAAGCGGTTTAACACCCGGTTGACGTACATCGGATACTTGCACTACTACAATTCCGAAACGTTTAATTTCCATTGGATTGGAAACTGTGCCAACTTCATTTTCGAAAGCGAAATCAGTAAGCGTACGCGAGCCTAAAACAGGAGTAGTCTTTTCAAAAAAGACGGTTTCTACACTGTTCTTTTTCAATTGTTTTGCAAGTGTGTCGAATTGCTTACCGGCAGCTATTTGCTCTTTAAAACTAATGGCATCACGCTTCAACATATTGCGGGTTCCACCGCTAATCGAAACACTGAATTTGATTTCAGAATATTTGATTTCTTCGCTTGTCTTTTCCTTCACATTAATTATATGGAATCCAAATTGTGTTTCAACAGGTCCAACGATACTACCGGCTGAAGCAGCAAATGCAGCATCTTCAAATTGTTTAACCATTTGACCTTTTCCAAAAAACTTTAGGTCTCCCCCTGTTGCAGCATTACTTTTATCTGCAGAATACTGTGATGCAAGCTGAGCAAAATCTTCACCTGATTTAGCACGTTTGTATACTTTCTCTGCGAATGTTTTGGCACTGTCTTTGTTTGCGCCGAAACTTATGAGAATATGACTTGCATGTACAAGTTCCTTTTCTCCGGTTCTCAGGCTGTCCACCCTAAAGAAGTATGTTCCGTCGGCAAGTTTTACCGGGCCGATAATGTCATGTGGCTTTGCATTTTCCAGTAATGGAAGACGAACCATGTCAATCTGTTTAAGCGGAGTAAAGTCGTTTGTTTTACCGCTGAAATTAGCAAAGTTCAGGTCGAAGGCATTATCTTTTTGCTCTGGAGTGGTTGCGGATTCAAATTCAGCTTGAATTTTTGCAATTCTTCTGCCAAGATTATTAGTATCAGCAGAAGAAGGAACAAGTTGGAATGACACATATTTCAATTTACGTGTTGGCTTTTGCTTGAAATATTGCTTGTTCTTTTCATAATATGCATTGATTTCTTCGTCGGTAACATTTACTTCTTTATCAGCAACTTTAGAAACATCGAAAGAAATATAATTGACATCTGCTGTGCTGTTATCAGCTACATACTTGTGTTTGATATATAACGGTGAAGTCAATGAAGCTGGCATACTGATAAGTGAACGCATTGATTCACTCAATTGATTTTTCTTGATAAAATCTTCAATCTTCAATAAACCGCGCTTGATTTTTACAACTTCCGAATCAGGATCTACCTGACCAGCCTGAATTTTACCCGCTTGAATCAATTGACGTATATTTTCTCCGATACTTTCAGGATCTGTTACGACCTTCAAATATTGCTCACGGTTAAATTTGCCGGTACTGTCAGTGAAGTCCTTACGCAAATAATCAGGAGGATTATCGAGCATGATATCCTGTATTTGATCTGCAGTTACAGTAATACCCGCTTTTTTAGCTTCTTGTGCCAAAATAGTTTCTTCAACCATTTGATCCCACACTTGCTGGCGCAATGTCTCTTCATCAATTTCAGCATCCGGATTACCTGCACGCTGTTGATCTGCCGCCTCTTTAACACGAGCGTCAAAGTCTTTGCGTAAAATATCTGTTCCGTTCACGGTTCCGAGTGATTCGTTTGCGTATCCTTTTCCTCTGCGTAGAATTTCGCTGAAGTTAGAATCCGAAACTACCATAAAGCCGATGAAAAGGAAGGCGAATAACCCCAAAAGATATGGGGAAAATTGCCTCATTCTTGATAATAAGCCCATCGTAAATTATACTCCTTCAATCAAATAATAGGTTGTTACAATACTTGTCTTTGTTAATTTTGCACGAAAATAAAACGCAAAACTATTCACGTTTGACGACTTTTCCAAGTAACTTCTCATTTTTACTCTTATTTTGGTATGGAACTCAATTCTCTTCGCCTTCAAATAATACCCTCGGATAACGCTTTATTACACGAAGAAACGGATTTTAACCGTGTTAATCGTCTTAAAAATTATCTTGTTCAACTCGAGTATCTTAAGAACCCGCCGATAGTAGGGAAAATAAAGTCGAAAGATGAAACGCATTATGTTGTGCTCGATGGAGCGACTAGAACAACAGCTCTTAGAGAATTAAAAATCCCTGATATTTTAGTGCAGGTAGTAGAATATGGTGAAGGCGGAATTTCGGTAGAAGCATGGAACCATGTCCTGCCAAATGTAACGAATCTCAATATAATTGATACAATCGGCTCGCTCGAAAGTATAACACTGGTAAAGCTCTCTCTTCAGGAAGCTCAGAATGCTGTTTTGATGAGAGAAATAGCAGGGTACATCTTTTCCTCTCCCAAAACAGTTTTAGGTGTAAAAGTCCATGGAGATTTCTTCACACAGATAGAAGCACTTACGAAAATTGTAAAAACGTATGAACAGTATGGTGAGATATACCGTCTTGCCCAAGCAGACCTTGAACAATTGATTGCCGCGCAACACGAGCATTCTTCGGTTATGGTTTTCCCTCAGTTCACACCCCGTGAAATTCGTGATATTGCATTGAGTTCAACGAAACTGCCGGCAGGCATTACACGCCATATCATTCCGGGACGTGCACTCAATGTAAATATACCTTTGGATTTGCTCAGCAGTTCACAATCTCTCGAAGAAAAAAACAAATGGCTCGACAAATGGCTAACAGATAAAATCGTAGCAAGGAAAGTGCGGTACTACCATGAACCCGTTTTTGTCTTTGATGAATAAATCCTCCAAATTCCCCAAAATGAATGAAACAATCTGAAAATATCAGAGCGGTTGCAATTATTCCTGCCCGGTATGGCTCTGTACGCTTCCCAGGGAAGCCCTTAATTGATCTAAAGGGTAAAACACTGGTTCAGCGGGTTTGGGAGGCTGCTACGGCTGCTAAAACGCTCGACAGGGTAATTGTGGCAACGGATGATGAGCGAATTGCTTCCCATTGTGAAAATATCGGTGCTGAATATATCATTACCTCATCCGACCTGCCGACAGGGACGGACAGAGTGGCTGCTGCTTACACCATATTAAATATTCAAGCTAATACAATATTAAATATTCAAGGTGATGAGCCGCTCCTTAACCCCATGCTCGTAGACCAATTGGTTCTTGCGCTTGAAAATTCATCTGCAGATGTTGCCACACCAATTAAGAAAATCACTTCAAATGAAGAATTGTTTAATCCGACAATTGTAAAAGTTGCACTCAGAAATGATTACACTGCCCTATATTTTTCCAGAAGTACTATTCCCTATTTTAGAGGAATAGATCAGGATATGTGGCTTTCTCATTATCAATATTGGAAACATATTGGTTTGTATGCATACCGGCCGGAAGTGTTGCAGAGATTTGTAGAATTACCGCAGTCTCCTTTGGAAATCGCAGAGTCTCTCGAGCAACTCAGATTATTTACAGATGGTGCAATTTTTCAATGTGTGGAAACTGATTGTGAATTGATTGCAGTAGATACTCCTGAGGATGCTGAGAGAGTACAGTTGTTTCTTTAACGCAAAAGTCGCAAGAGGGCGCAAAAAGGTTCGCAAACGATTCTAGTATTATCATAATTCTCTATGCTATTCCCATCTCTCATAGGTCATGCTGCCGAACTCTACCGTATAATATGGAAGTCACCACAACCGGCCGATTCAATCGCCTCGGAATTTTTCCGCGCACACAAATACATAGGCAGCAAAGAACGTAAGTTTATTTCTGAAACTGTATTCGCGACTCTGAGAATGCACTCGATTGCCTTGATTGCATCATCAGCTTATAAAATTCAAACTGTAAAAGAACATATCCCCTTAGAAAAAGAAATCAAGATAATTTTAGCGGGATGCTTACTCGGAGAAAGAGTAGGAGCTTACTCCCCTCTTCAATTGATAAACCGTTCGTTTGTAAAGACAGATGAACCATTTTCAATTGAGCAATTATGTAGGGAGACATTAATTGCACGGTTAGAGTATAGTGAGCAGGAAGCAAAAGAATGGATAACTGCTGTAGAAGAATCATTTCGAGAGATTGCTGATGAGAATTCATACTCATATTGGTGTTTGTCTGAATGGATAGCAAATTCATGGCAAAATAGAGATGTGAAGCCGATTGCTCTCAGTTTGCTAAAAAGTGCTCCTGTGTGCTTGCGTGTCAATTCACGAGCTATAAGTCGTGAACGGGCTTTAGAGGAGCTAAAAAAGGCATCCATTTCAGCAAAACCAAGTTCATTATCACCCGATGGAATCCTTCTCGCCGGACGGGATCAGTTATCTCAAGTTGAGTTATTCAAGTCCGGTGCAATCGAAGTACAGGACATTGGCAGCCAGATAATAGGATATGCTGTGGCACCTGAAGAAGGTTGGCTCGTACTCGACGCATGCGCAGGAGCAGGCGGTAAATCTCTTCATATTGCTGCATTGCAGAATGATTCGGGAACAATCATCAGTACAGATATTGAATTCAAGCGATTGCGGGAATTGGACTTCAGGGCTAAACGTGCAGGTTTTCAATCAATTTCAACCTTTATTCTTTCACCGCAGAATGTAAGGACTTTGGAGAAATTCATCGGGAGATGTGATGCCGTACTTGTAGATGCGCCCTGCTCCGGAATGGGAACAGTCAGACGGATGCCGATGGTAAAATGGCGGCTAACCGAGGCACTAGTATCTAAATTAGCACGGAAGCAATTGGAGATACTCACTGAAAAATCCCGTTATGTGAGGAGAGGTGGTGTACTTATCTATGCAACGTGTTCAATGATGCCGCAAGAAAATGAAAATGTAGTACAAAGATTTTTGAATGAGAATGATGATTTTATTCTTGAACCGCTTGATACTGCATTAGGTCAATATAGTATAGAAGTAGAAGGAATGGAAAAAGATGCTGCGATGGTGACATTACTGCCGAATATTCATGGGACTGACGGGTTCTTTATTGCAAGGATGAGGAGGGTGGAGTAATTAATAAACTAATAGCATTCTTATTTACAAGGAATTCCATAATCCTTTGCGACTAATACCGTACCGGGAACAAATCTAATTCTTAAAAAGCAACCGCTAAGAGGTGCACTATACTGTGGCTTACCGTCTTTGCAAGGTGTATCTACGTAATATATTGCAAGAATAAAATCAGTGTCTTTTTGTAAGTCTTGATCATAATCTATTGTTTTTCTTATTTTATACGGAAGTCCGAGTAAAGCTACAATTTCATCGTATGTTTTGCGCTTGGTAAGTAAGCTATCCAATATTTTATGTGCCATCATCCCTGAACGTTTACGCAAACAAGTTGTGCTGTCATTATTCCACAAATCAAGTAATTCCTTAACACTAAGACTATCTACTAGATTAGATAGCTCTTCCCAATCATCTCCTGAAGATCGCAACTCAGTCGCATATACTGAAGGTACATTGAAAGCAAATGACAAGATTATTAGAGCAAATAAAATAATGATTTTCACAGCTTTAATAAGTCAAATCTAAAATTCAGTTTCTATTTATTAGGAGTTTATATACACTCTAAAAGCAATATTTTCATCTATTAATATCTATCGCTCAATCACAATCACCGAGCGCTCTTCCCTACCGTCCGCTGCCCTCAGAATAAATCCATACACTCCATTAGCTAATCGCTCTGTTGAGAAACGAATGGCATATTCTCCTACGTTCAAATCGGTAGTTGCAAGTACGAAACGTTCGCCAAGCTGATTTACAGCTTCTAATGTTACAATCCCTTTGCCTTGGATAATACATCTGGCTTCTCCCGTTTCGCCCACCGGACTTGGACTAACCGAAATAAGTTTGAAACGGGGATTTGATGCCGTTACTCTTCGAATTAAATTTGCACAGACAGGATTAACATGAATTGTTCTCATCATAGCTCCCTCGGCAAAACACTCATGGAGAGTATCACCTACTTGAACAGGTATGGAAATATTGCTCGAATCCGAAAGCATAACCGTAAATGGAATTTTTACTATCCAGTTCGTAAGTGTGTCGATATCTATTTCATTATCCGCCTTTACTGTTACATAATTCCTATTTTGACTGAAGTGAGCAGCAACAGTACGCTTTTGTTGGTTGTCCGTAAATTCAATTATTCCTGTTTGTGACTGTAATGTCATGACCTGGAAATTGAATCCTGCAGACAAAGAAAGTAAGAAAGGGATTTTGCATTGAACATCTACAATCCCTGTAAAAGGAATAATGATAGTTGCCCCCGGGTCTACCGTTGTATCAGGATGTGACGTAAGATTAAGCGGATTGCTTATAGATGAAATTGTTTTTGTAATTGTTTGGAAGATAGTATCATTACATTGAACCGTGACCTTAAACTCACCTACCAGTCCCTTTTTCATCTGTATCGTATAGATTGCTCTCAATGATGAATCACACTCGATAATCTGTGGCAGAGGTATAAGCACAGGTGTTAAATCAATATTGGTTGCAGTTGAAGTTATAGTCTGGAAATTCAAAGGTCTGTTTCCGGTATTCTTAAAATCTACTACAATGGTATCGGATGAACAGGCATGTACTGTTTCGGGAGCATTCCCGCTTAGTGAGAACTGCAAAGTATCTATACTAATTGCAAAGCCTGTCAGAACAATTAATGACGTATCCCTCCTGAAGGCAGGTTGGGCATCATGTATTACTAATATTTCAGCCGTAAGTCTTCCTAGTCTCTGTGGATTAAATCTAACCGGCAACTGATATTCTTTGTTTGGCTGTAATACCATTCCTCTTAAATACTGCTTGTCTATCTCAAAAGATGAAACATCCCCGGACGCAAGTATTAAAGTATCTATAGTGAGATCCTCATTACCTCCCGATTTTATCACTATCGCAGTAGTATCCTTTGTCTTGCGATATGAAACTGTATCAAAATCTATATTCGATACTGTAATAGTCGGTTGGGTCCCCTGTCCGTCTAAAATAAGTGTTACAGGCTTGTGCTGTTTCCAGTTTGCAACTTCAAGTGTGTATTCGGAATGGTAGGCTATTGTATCAGTAGGAATGAATTTTGTCCGGATCCGAAGAGTATCCAAGAACGGTCTTAGAGGTCTTAGTGTATAAGGAAGGGATAACTCAGCCAAAGAACTAAGTGAAGCAGTATCTCCGGAAGCTGATACATAACTCACCAATGCATCATAATTACCATGGTTTACAAAAGTAACAATTGAATCATGTTGGGTTGAAGTTCTTTGTTTTTGCCAGTCAAATTTCACACTTTCAACAAGTGGCGCTACCCCTTCCCCTTCAAATGTCAGGGTGTTATCAATTAGATTAAAGGAATTGACGGCTATTCCGTGACGAATTATTTTCCTTACTTCTGTAGGCATGAAGCATACCGGGATTTTTAATGAATCACCCGGCTGAAGCGTAACGGGTAAACGCCCGGCGGTATCTATTCTTATTGATGGTTCAAATGGCTCAATCTTCAAAGAGTAAATTTCAATAGGATTATTCCCATCATTTATGATAAGGCCTCTCGAGCATACCGTATCTCCAACTAAAACCCTACCGAAATCCCATCCCAGCGTATCGATTGATAATGCAGCCACTTTACCTATAATTGGAATGTTAAGTTGTCTATTACATGGTAGATCTAAAGAAAGGTTAGCTTTCAATTCAGTTGAATCACCAAGTGGCTTGAAGCAAACATAGAATACAATAGAATCACTTGGTTTAAGTGATTTTTGAAGAGGATCACCTCCATTAAAATGGATACGGCTATCTCCGGATAACTTTCCTCCATAGAAATTAATGGTGTCTGTTCCATAATTTCTTAATATTACCTTTTCGCATATAGAATCCAGCCAGTTCACTGATTGAAATACAATATTGCTCCTTACATCAATCGCGAGAGCATTAAATGTATATTTCAATTGTCTGCCGTTACCGAGCCTGTCGCGGGTCTCTACCAAAATCACGGCATTTCTATTATAGTCAATCGGCTGAGCTTTTATTTCTGTAGTGACCGAAGAATCGGTAACATCCTCTATAGTCCATTTGAAATTATTAGTACTGTCGGCAATAACCCTGATGCTTTCCAATCCGACAGAAGAATCAGTTCGTTTTTCCGTAGATACTATTACCAAATCTCCACAATCTTCGGTATACTTGAAGATCGGGGGAATGGAATCAGCAATATCCGTCTTATATAATGACAATCCGAGCGGATAAGCGTATGAATCGTCGGGTCCTACCCCATAAATGATACCTGAGAACTTACCTGCGTCACATACTATATTGTGCACACCGGGTTGCAAAGAGATTGAAATATAATGAAGATTAGTACCCGGTACAACCTGGGTTAAAATATTGGCATTAATTGCAGTAACAAGCGTACCGTCTATTTTAATTGTGTTTAATGCTTCAGGTTCACAGATTAGATTTACATACTGATACCAAAATTTATCAAAATAACTCCAATCAGGGTTTGGCTGAATTTGAAAAAGTGCCCTGGAAATATATTGGTCAACGGGAGGAATTATTACCAGTGCCGGATCAAAGTCCTGTACTTCATCAAAAAAACTCGTCGGCATATATTGAGCAATGGAAATCGGTTTATCCGATTTAAAGCTTAAGCTTTCACCCACGGGATAAAATTCCATCCAATCTCCCGGCTCTACTAATGTTACCGTTCGTGAGACTTTGCTTCCCTGAGCAGTAAATGTCGTATTCGGCTGAATACAAGCCACACGTATCAAATCACCTGAACTGTATATTTTGAATGGGGTTGTTACATACTTTGTTCCCCATAGTTTTGTAGGAATAAGCATTTCGACCAGACAGTCCTTTGAATCCCGCCCAATATACCGCGGATCCGGATAACGTACAGGAATAGCTGTTCGCACATGACCGGAGAGAACACCTATCGGCTTATCACTTCTTACAATTGTTCCTGTCAGGTCTCCATAACCGGCAGGAAGTGAATCTGATGACTGAACAAGATAACATTGCCCTTTCATTAAATACACGGAAACATATCCGGCAGAATCATGTTTCATGGTTCTTACACGTGGTGTAAACTGAACTAATGTCGAATCTTCCGATGCCATAACAAGAAATTCCCCTGAACGCTCATCGTCATCTCCTACATGTCTTATCACATCTTTCGTTTCAGCGGGTACAGCATAGTTGTCATTAGGCATCGTCATTATCACGTATTCCTTACCCCAGTTAGGAATAGGCAATGCCGTATATGCATCCGAAGTATAATCATAGCTCGTCATGGCCGAAACTGAAATTTTTTGATTGGAGGTTATCTCTATCAACCTGTTTTGCGGAACTTCAGATTCCTTCATTTCAATATCTCGAGCATCATAACCGATTAGGTTTATGTTCAGAATTGAATCACCTAGTATCTTATACTGTGTACCTGTGCTCTCCCATGGCAGGCGAACAGTAACTGTAGTGGGAATTGCTGAGGCAACATAAATATCCAAAAAAACAGGAGCATTAAGATTACGCCGTACATCCAGCTCATTCCTCATGAAACCTATATAGAAATGATTACCTTCGTAGTTTGAACCTTGTGAGCGGGGTATAATTCTTTCTTCTTGTGCATGTACGGCACAAGTCAATAAAATATGTATGGCGATAAGCACATAAACCCTTATCTGTGCTAAATTGAGTAGTCTTTTTTTCATGGATTGTCCCGTCCTGAAGACGCAGTGAGTGATTAACTATGCTATAATATGGATTTTCATACACATAGCCAAGTCTTTATTACTCTTTCAATATTTTACGGTTAAATTTAGTTTCTCATTCCGTAATTTGCAATTAACTAATTGTAGGTTTGTATAACAAAAACCCGTTTTATATGTCAGAAGAACTATTAAGATGCGGCTGGACAGGAGGCCGTGAACTCGACACAATCTATCACGATTGTGAATGGGGCGTTCCAGTCCATGACGACCGCAAACATTTCGAATTTATTATTCTTGACGGCTTTCAAGCCGGACTCAGTTGGGCTACAATACTAAAAAAACGCGAAAATTTCCGTGAGGCATTCGATAATTTTGAAGCTGAAGTCATTGCCGGATATTCGCAGGAAAAGCTTGACGAACTGATGAATAACACCGGAATCATACGTAATAAACTCAAAATCGTGTCAAGTGTTACGAATGCCAAATCTTTTCTAAAGTTACAGAAGGAATTTGAAACATTCGACAAGTATATCTGGCAATTCACCGGAGGCAAAACAATCGTCAACAATTGGAAAACTATGCGTGATATTCCTGCCCGCACTCCAGAGTCGGATGCCATGAGCAAAGACCTGCTGAAACACGGTTTCAAATTTGTAGGCTCTACAATTTGCTATGCCTATATGCAGGCAGCCGGTATGGTCAATGACCATCTTGTTGACTGTTTCCGTTACTCTGAAGTAAGACCAAGAATCTAAAGTTCCAAGTAAATAATAATTTCATGTTACTCCGAACTATCAAGAAGAACACTCTTTTCATTATTTTTTCTCTTACTGAAACAAAACGAACGCTCATCAGTCAGTCTCTTTTATGATGAATGAAAAGTTTTAAGTTATGTACTTTAGTAAGACAATGTAATGAAGCGTTTCCATACCTAAATCTACACAGCAAATTCTTAACCAAATTATTTTAAGATGTTAGTTCTGCTCAGACTTGCTCCGTATTTCAAGAAATACAAGTTTCGTTTCCTTCTCGGGATTCTGTTCGTAACCATATCAAACTACTGCTCTACTGCAATACCACCTGTTGTAGGCGCAATCATAAACGGTCTGCGTAATCAGCATACGAATACTGATTTTATCACAGAAGCTATCGTTAAAATCCTATTGCTAACAGCCGGAAGCGGTGTGTTCATGATGCTTACACGTATGACCATCATAGTCGGCTCCCGTTTGATTGAATATGATGTCCGTAATGATTTGCTAAGGGCAATCGAACGTCAGAACGTAAGTTTTTTTCATGAGTATTCCACCGGTTCATTGATGGCACATGCAACCAATGACATTTCCGCTCTTCGCGAATTTATCGGTCCTGCCATTATGTACTCGGCAAATACAATCACTACATTCATATTTGCCGTTACCCTTATGGTACATCTGAATGCATCTATAACGTTTGTTGCCCTCTTTCCACTTCCGATTATGGCCTATGCTACCTATGCAATAGGAAGAAAAGTGCATTTTGCATTCAAAGATGTTCAGGAGCATTTCGGTTCGCTGACTTCTCAGGTACAGGAGGCGTTATCCGGAGTTCGAGTGGTACGTGCATACTCCCGTGAAGAATATGAGCGTATTGGCTTTAATAAAAGCAGCACCGAATATTCCAAAAAGAATCTGCGACTTGCAAAAATTCAATCTCTTACCATGCCTTCCATGATGTTATTGGTGGGACTTTCGAATGTTCTTGTACTTAGCTACGGAGGTTTGCAGGTAATGAACGGAAAGGCGCAACTCGGGGATTTATCTCAGTTTTTCATTTACCTTAACCAACTTATTTGGCCTGTTGCGGCAATCGGATGGGTTATGAATCTCATTCAGCGTGCATCTGCCTCCACTCTTCGTATTACGGCAATCCTTAATAGACAGCCCGAGATAAAGGATAATGTTCAAACCGACAAAACGATTCAATCCATCAACGGTGATATTAATTTTGAGAATGTATCATTCCGTTACAAAAGCCGTGACGTAGCTGTTCTGGAAGATATTACGATTCATATTCCTAACGGCACTTCCCTTGGTATTGTAGGTGCAACCGGCAGCGGGAAATCTTCGCTTGTGAATCTTATTCCCCGGTTACAGGATATTAATTCCGGCTCTATTACAATCAGCGGACATGAGATAGCTACAATTCCAATTCAAATTCTTCGAAATTCAATTGGAATAGTTCAGCAGGAACCGTTTTTGTTCTCGCTTTCTATAGCGGACAATATCCGTTTCGGAAAACCTGATGCTACGGAAGCAGAGATAATCCGTGCATCGAAACTGGCAGCTCTCCACGATGATATTGCTACACTCCATGATGGATATAACACCATTGTAGGTGAACGCGGAATCACCCTTTCAGGTGGCCAAAAGCAACGCACTGCAATTGCCAGGGCTTTGGTTAGGGAGCCTAAAATTCTTATTCTCGACGATGCACTTTCTGCTGTAGATACATCTACAGAAGAAAAGATTTTGAATGGACTTACGGAAATAATGCAGGACAGGACAACCATAGTTATTGCCCATCGCCTTTCTACGGTAAAAAATTGTGATAAGATCATTGTTATCAATGCAGGTACAATTGCAGAAGAAGGTACTCATTCCGAGCTTATTCAACTAGGAAAGCTCTATGCTGAAATGTATGAACGTCAATTACTAGAGCAGGAAATCGGTGAATACGGGCTTCAGTGAACCACAGTTTTATAGAAGTTTGTTCCTTTTTTTGGATTGGCAGGCTAAAAAGCTATTATGAATCGAATAGGTTACAGATTCTAAATAAAAGAAATAAAAGACCTGTAAGTTTTTTTATGAGCATAAAGTCTAATAGACGGTAGTAAAGGTTGAATGAAAAATGAAGCTGAAAAGCAATCAAATCCGGCAAAATGAAGGCAAAAAGTGGCAAAATTCATGTTTTTTTCAATTTTTTTTCAAAAATGTAAATTTATTCTTGTCAAACGGTAATCATTCTGTTAAATTTGGATAAGGTTAAAATATAACCGGTATTCAGACTCTCATCAACAGCTTTTTGAGCTGCAATTAGAACAATTTTTATTTTTTTCTTTCACTTAAAATTAGAAAGGATATACAATGCGTATTAGTACTCTTTTTTTGACCCTGGTAGGGGTGTGTTTGTTGTCAGTAGGTTCAGTAAAGGCACAGGGCGACGGTGATCTTTCTGACCCATTGAATCCTCAAAAACAAAAACCGAGGATTTATCTTGGTCCTGTAGCAGGATATAACCGTTCACTACACGCAGGAGGATTCTCATCACGTTTTGCTGAAGCATCATGTCCTAATTTTGAAACAGGTACTAATAACGGCTATTATTTCGGTTTGTCCGGTGAATACCTATTAGGTGATGTGAAAAATTCAAATTCTTCGATTATTGCCCGTGTTATTTACGATTTTCAACCTGCTTTCTTCGAAAGACCAGGCGATGACTATCCTTCCAGATTATCAGACGGAACTACAGTAAGAACAGCGGTACGTCACACAACAAACGTAAAATACACATTGCTCCAATTCGAAGTAATGTATAAATTCAATATTCCCGGTACTTTCCTCGGTATTACCGCCGGACCACAATTCGGCATTCCGCTCAGCTCAGAACAAGATCAACGTTATGAACTTGTTTTTAATGAAGCAAATCCGGGTGTAAGTTTCCTTGATTCTGATTTAAAAACACTTGTCCCTGAAGCAAAATGGACTGAAGGTTTTGCACCGAGATTTACAGACCAATACCGTACATCAATTCAATTGTATGACGGTCCTGTGATTCATCAGAATTCCTTCCGTGCTGCTATCAAGCTTGGTTTGCAATATGAAATTCTTCTTGGTCGTGCAGTTTTGGTTCCTTGTGCATACTATAACCTTGGTATCACCAGAATTAACACTGATGATGCTTGGCGCGTAAATGCAATTCAATTTGGTGCTGATTTGAGATTTGCATTCTAATTTCATACGGATAACATAGTCGTGAGCGTTCGTTTTTTGAAGAACGAACGCTTTTTTTTTGATACATAGGATTAGTTATGGAAAATCTTTGGTCACCTTGGCGTTCACATTACATTGAATCATTTGACAAACCGAATCACAATCCCGATGAGTGTTTCCTATGCTCGGGCTCATCAGCCATCGGTGAGGATGAGGAACGGCTTATTGTTGCCCGCAGGGATTTATGTTTTGTAGTGATGAACCGCTTCCCATATAATAGTGGTCATATTCTGATTGCCCCGCACCGTCATATCGGGGAGTTACCGGTACTATCCCTTGAAGAGAGAACCGAAATCATGGAAACAGTAAATATTTCCTGTGAAGTCCTTACTGAGCTTTACCGGCCTCACGGTATTAATATCGGTGCAAACATTGGAAGAGCTGCAGGCGCCGGAGTACCCGGACATATACATTTTCATCTTGTACCACGGTGGAATGGCGATACTAATTTTATGCCTCTTATAGCTGAAGTAAAAGTGATTTCGGAATCAATGGAACAGGCTTTTCATCAATTAAAAGAGTGTTTCAGCAGGAAACTAATCTAATGCATCAGATTAGTAGAACAATGTTTTCAAATACCAATCAAATTTCAATATAACACCACTCCCCTTCAATATCCCTATCACCTATCGGATAAGCGCACATTATTAAGTTTGTACATAAATTCAGCATATATCACCCGAATCAAATATTATTTTGATTCATGTTTTTTTTACTGAAACAAAACCGAATTTCACCTGTCAGTCTCAGTAGAAGCAGCTTAATAAATACCTATATAATTCATATTGAATTTTCGGCCAAATGATTTCAATATGCTTCATCAATTTTGATATGACTTCCCCACTATGATCAAGATAATAAAATCCAAGTATAATATCTAAAAATGGTGTCATACCTCCATGAGGTAATACCTAATCATTTTTTTGATTTTTTCTTTCACTTTTTTGGAGGAATCAGCCATGTATAGTAAACACTCTTTAGTAATCTTCATAGCAGCCACAGGTCTACTCTCCTCCTGTGCCAGCCTCGTTGAACGTCCTCAGAAAGAGGCCTCCCCTATTCTACCCGGCGGGGGGATTTACAGAAATTATATAGGTCCTGTTGCAGGAATAAACCGTTCTCTTCATTCCGGCGGATTCTCATCCCGTTTTTCAGAAGCATCATGCCCTAACTTTGAGGAAGGTACTGATAACGGTTTTTATCTGGGGTTCTCCGGTGAATATTTGATTGGAGAAAACAAAAACTCCACATCATCAATAATTGCCAGGGTCATCTACGATTACCAGCCCGCTTTCTTCGAAAGGCCGGGAGATGTATATCCCTCCAGATTACAGAGTGGCGCTGAAATCAACACAATGGTAAGACACACTACTACTGTAAAATACTCACTCATACAATTTGAAGCAATGTACAAGTTTAATCTGCCGGGCACAATGCTTGGGCTTACTGCAGGTCCTCAAATCGGAATACCCGTAAGAACAGAGCAAGATCAACGGTATGAACTCGTCTTCGACCCGAACAATCCCGGGATAAGTTTTGTGGATGGGGATTTGGAAAAAATTGTTCCGAAGGAGCATTGGACAATGGGTTTTAAACCAAGATTTACAGATGAATACCGAACTGCTATCCAACTGTATGACGGACCAGTAATTAATGCAAGCTCATTTAGAGCAGCAGTTAAACTTGGTTTGCAGTATGAGCTTTTGCTCGGGATGGCAGTGCTTGTTCCTTGTGCTTATTACAATTTGGGAATTACAAAAATGAATCCGGATGACCCATGGCGTATGAATGCAATCCAATTTGGCGCAGATCTGCGGTATGCATTCTAACTAAATAGGTTATATCACCACAAGAAGCGTTCATTTAGATATATATGAACGCTTCTTTATTTTAAGAGCCTGATACAACAATACTTGTCTTGAAAGATGAGCACTAAGAATCACAAAAAAACTATAGTTAATATATAAAATCGGTTTTACAAGTAACTCTTCGGCAATTAGAATGACTTGAAAAAACCATTTCGATACAAAAGTATTGAAGTTCCAACGATTGCAGTAAGTGTAAAAAACTACATATCTCTTTTGTATGGTTTGAAATTGTGGTATATTGCATATTATCAGTGCATTAACCAAAGAATTTTCGAAATTAGGAAAAACCACAATGTTTGAATTAAAATATTCAGCCGACCGCAGAACATTAGTATATATGCTTATTACAACCGGTTTATTGATTCTCCAATGGAATCTGGGCTCTATTATCTATCCGGTCTACGCTCTGTCTTTATTCATGGCGATTTCTGTAGCTGTGATAGCCCATAATCATAATCATGTTCCGATTTGGAAATCACGGGCACTGAATATCCTAACCGATTATTGGCTGACAATTTTCTATGGCTTTCCTGCTTTTGGATGGATTCCTACACACAACCGTAATCACCACAATCTGAATAATAAAGAAGGTGATTTTACGATAACCTATAGGTTAAGCGAAAAGAATAATTTACTCACATTGCTTTCATACCCCTCAATGAGCAGTTATTTTCAGCAAAAACCCATCAGGGACTATTTGAAATTGCTCTATAAAACCAACCGTACAAACTTTTATTTTGCTGCATTTCAATATGTAGCTCTAGTAGTTTTATATGTAGGCGGGTTTCTCTATAACTGGGAAAAAACATTGCTGTATATATTTATTCCGCATCAAGTTGCATTGTTTTCAATTCTGATTTTCAACTATCTGCAGCATGTACACGCCGACGAAGAATCAGATATTGACCACTCCAGGAATTTTACAGGATTTCTGAACACTCTCCTGTTTAATAACGGATACCATACCATTCATCACAAACGAGCTAATTTGCACTGGAGCTTAACTCCTGCCGAACATCATAAAATAGCTAATTCGATTGACCCTGCTCTTAATGAAAAGAGCTTTTGGAGATTTATTATCCGTACATATTTTGTAGCGATATTTGTGCCGCGCCTTGGAACGGTTTCCAAACGTCTGCAACGCATAGAAGAACAGAAAAGCAAGCAAACAGAAAAAACAAGCTCAACACCCGAACAAAGAGTTCCATCAGTTCATAGTATTTGAAAACTCATTACATGAATACAAAAAGCCCGTCCATTATGGACGGGCTTTTTGCTTCTCGTTGACTGACAAAACAAATATTACTAAGTATTTAAGCACCATAAATAAAAAACTTGGCAAGTATTTGTACATTTCGACAGCGCTTAATATGACGTAAACCTCAATGTGACGTAAACATTTATAAATTTTATAAAAAACCTTGTCATGCTGAGCGGAGTCGAAATATCCAATATTCACCAAAATTGAATAACGGCACCTAGAAAAGACATAGCCCTCAACGTGCATTGAAGGCTATTTTAACAAGTTCTATTTTTAAAACAACTAACTACGACTTCTTCTGCCTGACCACAAACACCGGACAATTTGCTTTCCTAAGTACCTTCTCGGTAGTGCTGCCGAAAAGGAAGTGTTCAAATCCTCCTCTGCCATGGGTAGCTATACAAATCAAACTGATATGATTATCGTCGGCATATTGCAGTATTTGCTCGGATGCCCTACCGTGAAGTACCGCCGATTTCACCGTATATCCAGCATCTGTTAAGTTTTTACTGAAGCGGTCAATCTCATTTTGTGCTGCTTTAACATACTCATTTTCTACATCAATAAATCCTACTCCCGTATACCCCCAATCCACAGGATAAACCACCGGCTCAATAACATGCACCAAATGGAGGACTGCATTTAACGGTTTTGCAAGCTCCTTTGCATAACTCAGAGAATCATCTGCATGGGGAGAAAAGTCCGTTGGAATTAGGATTGACTCAATCTTAAACATAAAAGACCCCTTTCATAAAATTAATAAAAGTAAGCTATGGATTTATCTGGCTTATCAACATACAAAATTCAACATTTTTTGAGCTCAATACAATGATTTTTATCAGTTTTTACTAAATAAATTGAAAATTCCCGTAGATGCTTGAAACCGTAGTTCCTGTATCATCGCGTCTCTTTGGTGCTTCAGAGAAATTCATGATTGAAAAATTCCTCAGACATTCATTCAGACTAATTGTGTAAGTATCAACAATCCTCTATCAAATTTAGTAAGACGCTTATCTTTTCATAAAGATTTAATATGTTTGCATTGGCATATTCCACAGTATGTATCATCTAAACATTCAAAATAGATGTATGAAACGATTACCACTTTTTTTCTTTGCTCTGATTTTGTTGCTCGGATGGGTATGTACTCCTAAGCAAGTGAATGCACAACTTCGACTACTATCACCGAACGGGGCAGAAAACCTAACCTCAGGCACAAGCTTCCTAATCCGTTGGAGTGGAGTCAGTTCAAGTGATACAGTTACATTAGATTATACCACCGATGCCGGTGCCACCTGGAATCTCATCAAGAGCAATGTAAAAGGTTCATCATATCAATGGAATCCTATTCCTTCCGTTACGAGCTCCAAATGCCTTGTTCGAATAACTAAAGCAGGTACTCTCGGCAGCAGGTTATTAATACTCAAACCGAAAGATCAATCGGATAACAAGCCGGGCGGATATGTAGAGTTTAGTCCCGATGAGACAAGGGCACTTACTTCAAATGGGAATGAGGTTCATCTTTATGATGCTTTTACCGGAGAAGAACTATGGAAAACTGCTGTATTTTCTAATAGGACGCCGAATAGCCCTGACGGAACAGGGGTAGCACATTTTGCATTGAATGGAACAAGGATAATAGTTTGCATTATCAATGAATCGTCAGGCGATACACTGCATCTTTTGGATGCCTCATCCGGTAGTGAACTTTCACATTGGTCGGTTGGATTAAATGTCCCATGGCAAATTCCAACAGGCTTTTTTGACAGGTCACTTTATGCTGCAGTAAGCCCGGACGGAAATAAAATAGCAGTAAGTGGGTTCGATACCATACGGGTGTTTGATGTAGCCTCACAGCAACGCATAAATCTATTTCCGAACGCAAACCCTACAAGTGGAACCATTCCTTATATCGCTTGGACGCCTGACGGAAATAAAATTGCATCTGCAAATGCTGCCAACACAAATTCCGCTGTTCGGATTATTGACGCAAATTCAGGTGTGGTTATAGCAAATTATACCCCTAATACAAATATCATCAGCAAAATTAGATTTAGCAACGATGGAAAAACAATGGCTGTTCTCTGTCCCCAAGCAAATCCTTCTGCAATAGAACTTTGGGATGTATTACCAGTTCAATACAAGGGACGAATTACGAATTTAAATTTCTTTCAAGATGTTGGTTTTTCTCCTGACGATTCGGAATTTTTAACAACAGATTCTAAATCACCTCCTGCACATGGATTATGGTGGGACACCAAAACTCTTGCACCATTTGCAAGCAAAGTGTTAGATAATACCCGTGATTATATGGGTGATATTGACATTAGTAAAGACGGGCAACGGATATTGGTGGGTGCAACTGTCGGAGCAGTTATTTATCAACCGCCTACACCAATTCCAGGGCAGGCGGATACCTCGGATAATTTCTTTACGATACGGGCTCCCATAGCTGACACATCCATTGTGTTGAGTTTAGACAGCATCACTGCAAATACCAATGAAAACATCAGTTTCAAAGTTCGCCTGCAAGCAGGAAAAAGTGTAGATTTTACCGGGGTGACGAGCTTGCAAGGGAAAATCGGTTTTAATGCAACTCTCCTTGAGCCTGTAGGAGCAACTCCCAAAGGCTCAATCACCCAATCCCTCAACACAATCGACTGGCAATTACCTGTTCAAGGATTACTCCCTCCTGTCGATACGGTAGTAACTGTTCTCTCATTTCGCACCGGGCTTGGTAATGATTCGGTCACTCCCCTAATATGGCGAAATGTTTCGTCTGTAACTGCCCCTAAGTCAATTGAAGCAGTTAATGGCTTTCTCCGCCTTGCAGATATCTGCAAAGAAGGAGGTGCACGGTTTATATATACATCCCCTAAAGCATATCTTACTGCCAAGCCCACAGATAAATCCGAGGGTTCTTATTCAATATCCTTTCGCACAAATGAATATGGCAATACTCAAATCAAGCTCTATAACTATTTAGGAATAGAAGTTTCTACGCTTGTAAATGAATCTCTTGAGTTAGGAGAGCACAAACGTCAATTGTCGATGGATTTGATGAATTCCGGGGTATATTTCCTTGTTATGACAACACCAACCGAACGGTTTACTGAAGTTGTGAGGGCTATCAGATGAGAGTAATTTTATCCATTTTACTTTTGCTTGTGGTTCATAACTCTTCATCTGCCCAAATGGATACATTGAGAACTAGGTATTCTCTGATCGGAGGGTATATGATGAATTACCACACTGCAGATTTTCGTGCATTGCCGGATGTGCCGAATTGCTGCCCGAAGTTCACAGATGGGTCAGGAAACGGGATCATGGCAGGAATAGGAATGGAATTCCCGATTGGGGATAATCTGCTTTTCAATCTCAGAATGTCGTATCTCAATCATAATGCCGTTTTGCAACGTGAAGAGGCAACCAATATTATCAATCAAGGTGTTAGTGAAGGAGGGAGTTTTCTTCATGAAATTACCGCACGCATTACAACTATAGGAATTGAGCCGGGTGTGGGATATCGGCTGTTTGATGCGTTTTTTGTAAGTATAGGGGCAAGAGCGGGTGTACTGCTTTCTCCTGAATTTGACCAAAAAGAGCAGATACAAAACCCTTCAGGAGCAACCTTCGCCGATGGTAGCGGTAATAATACGGGATTGCGAATTCGTAACCAGGTTGATAATCATGTTCTGCCTAATGCCCAATCATTTCAGGCAGCGATTACCGGCGGTATTTCTTATGAACTTCCTCTGAATACCAGACGTTCCTTGTTAGCTGTGCCTGAAGTCTCATATCAATATGGAATTACACCGCTTGTACAAAATCTTACATGGAACATCAATGCCCTCAGAATGGGAATATCTTTAGTTTATCAACCTCAGCCTTCTTATGAAAAAGAGCGGAGATATAAGAAAATATACAGACGTGATACGGTTGAACGGAAGATGCGGATTCCGGCTGTGAGGGTGATGTTGATCGATACAAAACAAAGCAGCACATTAACTGAAGATGATACTACCATAACAACCACTACAAATGTATTGGAACTCTATGAGCGTCAGGTTCCATTGCCGCCAAACATTCTTACGCCAACTATTTCGGCTGTCGGTGTGAATAAAGAGGGTAAGGAAAGTTCAATAGCCGAACTTGTTATAGAGGAGTTTCGTTCGGAATACTATCATCCTTTGCTTACGTACATATTTTTCGACAGTGCCTCGGCAAGTTTACCGTCCAGATATAAAACGCTAACCGAGCAGCAAGCAGTACATTTCGAGATGAAAGCACTCCGTGGAATGAAAGCTTTGAATATATATTATGATGTACTTAATATTATCGGGAGCCGGCTTGTAGCATACCCCAATGCAACAATTATACTAACTGGGTGTAATTCAGATAACGGTGTGGAAAAGGGAAATAAAGCATTGTCCTCAAACAGATTGGAAGCAGTTAAATCATATCTTCAAGCTGTTTGGAATATAAATGGGTACAGAATAAAAACAGAAGTAAGAAATCTCCCCGAAAAACCATCTAATCCAATCACTCAGGATGGTATGGAAGAGAACCGACGTGTAGAAATCACATCGTCAATACCGGAAATTACCGATGTGGTGAATACTAATGATACAGTAAGAGTTACAAATCCTCCCCTAATTAGATTCAAACCTTCAATTGTTTCAAGTGAAGGTATCTCCTCGTGGAAAGTTACCGTATCACAAAATGGAAAAACATTGAAAGAATATGACGGAACGTCAACTCCACCGTCAACTATCGACTGGGATATAGCAAAATCTCAAGAAACTATCCCCCGCTACGATACACCGATCGAAATCAAGATTGAAGCCAAAGACCACGATGGCAATACATCCGAACAAAAAATAACGTTGCCTACTAATCAACGGACTCTTGCTAAAAAGAAAACAGAAAAATCCGGCGATAAACATATCGAAAATTACGGCTTGATTCTTTTCGATTTCGGTAAATCGACTCTAAGTCAGCGTAACCTAAGAGTTACAAACTTTGTAAAAGGACGGCTGCAACCTAATTCTATAGTTACTTTAGCCGGATATACCGACAGAACCGGAAATTTGCAAATCAACCAACGCCTGTCTGCAAAGCGGGCAGAGTCGGCTGCAAGGTCTATCGGACGTCCTGATGCTGAACAAAAAGGTGTAGGTCAGACCGAGCTTCTCTATAATAATACTACTCCCGAAGGCAGGCAATATTGCCGCACTGTTCAAATCAATGTTGAAACATTTATTCCTTAAGCAGAACTATCCATCATTTTACCTAAGTTTTTCCAATCTACAAGCAGAATAAAAATATCTTACAGGCAAACCTACCTCTATTTATCATCCTACCTCTGCGGTTCTCTTCTTAGTTATCTTTATCATTATCAGTGATAACGATATTTCCGTTACCTGATTGACCGCCATTACCTGAATACATTTGAATGCTGTTGGTATTGTTAGTTTGATTATGATTCAATTGTGTTTGTGCAGTGTTTGTTCCGAATGCTGATACAACGAAACTAAAAAGAATTGCGATAATTGTTTCCATGTGAAGACTCCTAAAAGAATTTAAAAAGAATTGATACTATTGAGATACAGATTGAATTTTATTATGTTGGGTACAACTACTATTTATTAATAGTTTTTATCATCGTCTGATACTACCACACCGACTATACTTGTTTGATTTGCCTGTTGGCTGAGAATCGGATTGGTTTGAACAATAGCCATCTGTTGTTGGTTTACCATTAACATTGTGTTAATCTGTGCTGTTGTGTAGTTGCCCGGCAAAAGAAAACCGAGATACATGAGGATATGCAACATTACTTCCATTGAAAAATTTCCTTAATAAGAGATGTAAAAGTTTGATGTAAAATTCTGATTAATAGTTTTTGTCATCGTCTGAAACCACCACACCGACAATACTTGTTTGCCCTGCAACTTGACTGAGCAGAGGATCATTTTGGACAACCGTCATCTGCTGTTGATTCACCATTAACATTGTGTTAATCTGTGCTGTTGTGTAGTTACCCGGCGCAAGAAAACCGAGAAACATGAGGATATGCAACATTACTTCCATCGAAAAATTTCCTTAATGAGATATAAAAATTGATAAAAATTATTGATTAGTAGTTTTTGTCTTCGTCTGAAACTACAACACCTACTATGCTAGTTTGATTTGCTTGTTGGCTGAGAATCGGATTGGTTTGAACAATAGCCATCTGTTGTTGATTTACCATTAACATTGTGTTAATCTGTGCCGTTGTGTAGTTGCCCGGTAAAAGAAAACCGAGATACATGAGGATATGCAGCATTACTTCCATTAAAAAATCTTCCAGAAAAATTAAGAATATTGATTTACAAGTGCAATTTCGCACCTTTTCTGCTGTTAAAAATGGAGAATGTGTCAAAAAAGTCAGGTCTTTAATGGTGTTAAAAATGTAATAATTTTGTATGTTTGGGCAGGATAATTGAGAAACTGTATTTTTCTATAATAACTATTTATTTTTACAATTAGTTATTACTTGACTATATAGAACAAATTCAATCGTAACTCTCAATAAAATAAGGCGAGGAAAAAGTGCTTAAATTCTTACATGATATTGCGGATTTGGTCAGATCACGTCGTCAAAAAAAAATTGAATTATTATTTGATAGCGGAACTGACAAAAAACCAACAAAGCTTTCGAAGCTACATCAGAGTATTTTAGGTGGGGTAGAGTCGGATGCAATGGCAGCAAAAGCTGTTTATGGGAATGCTGAAACCAAAGATAGTTCCCGGTATAAGATGCTTAAGAAAAATCTGACGGATCGTTTGTTGAATTCTCTGTTTTTTTTAAACTTAAATGAAGCCAGATATACTGACTATGACCGGGCACAGTATCAATGCACAAAAACAGTAGCCCAGCTCTTGGTGTTAAGGAGATACGGTTCACTTGACTCTGAAAGGGCTCTAGCAAAAAGATTGGAGATTGTAGCCAAAAAGTATGATTTTACATTTGCACGTGTTACCGCATGTGTTGCCCTCAGAAAATACTATAAGTTCAACGGTGATGTAGCAGCCTATATGGAAGTGGAAGAACGGGAACTTGAACTCAGGAAGATATTGAATGCCGAAGAAGAAGCTTCAATCCTGCTTGACAGGTTTGGTGTTTATTTTACTGCATCAATTGCCCCTCAGTTTCATCGTCTCCCCGAAATGCGGGCGGCTGCCGCCCAGATAGCCGAATGGTATAATAAGTATAAAACGTTTCAGTTGCATGAATCATATATCAATATATATGACTTCATCGCACAGGTTGAGCGTAATTATGATACAGTGATTTGGATTGCTAATGAGGCACTAACATATTATGAAGCGAACAAGCAGTTTACCAGGAGCCAACGGTTAGGTCATTTCAACCTGCTACTCCTGTCTGCCTATACTTCCAAGGGTGAATATGATAAAGCGATGACTCACCGTTTGAAATGTCGCAGTTATTTGACAGCAGGGTCTACTAATTGGTTTTACTTCAAGCAAAATGAATTTCTGTTGTTAATAAGAAGCGAACAAATGGAAGAGGCAGGCGAGTCATTTCGCGAGGTATTGATGAATCCGCGTATAGAAGAACAACCCAAACCGGTAAGGGAATTTTTTACTATCTTGGAATGTTATGCAAGGTTTTACTGTTCGAATGATTTTACTTCCACATTTTTTCCTGTTCGTGAAGAGCAACGTAATAAACCAATCTCGATAAAAGAATTTGCAGCCATTGTCCCTACTGTTAAAAATGACGCGGGAGGATATTACGGTCAGATAATTATTGCCCGGACTATATATCTAATGGCTGACGGCGACAGAAGAGGAATTCTGGAATGTGATGAAGCTCTGCAAAAATTACGGCGAACACGCTTAGAGCAAGGAAGTGAATATTACCGTCTTGCATGTATGGTAAAGTTGATTCATACTATTGTACAAGGAGATTTTGTCCTTAAAAGGGTAGAAAAGTTGTCTGCGGTTTGGTTGGAAAAACTGAAAATGGTGAAATTCGTTGAAACTTCCGGAACAACATCAGAAGTAGTATTCTTTGATAAAGTATGGAGTGATATGATGAAGTTTCTAGCTGTTCATACAGTAAAAATGCACAAAGAACATCTCCTAGAACGCCGGCTTGCCAATAGAACAAAGAGAAAGCGAAGAAAACCCAAAGTGAAAGAGGTATAGAAAATTCAATATTATATCCCTTATTTTTCATTTTTTTAAAATGAATCAATCCAATGCTGTAATTATACCGTATTTTCTAAAAAACGCTCACTAATTCTCATAATTTTGCTTATTTTTGGATGCGTTTGATATCGAGGCGATTTATATAACTGTCATGCCTCACTTTTTATTATTTTTTATCCCAAGGAGATTTTCATGAACGGAAAAGATTTTGGTAAACTTATGATTGGCGCAGCAGTAGCCGGTCTTATCAGTGGCGGAGCAGCATTTGCTGCAGAAGGCACAGCAAAAAAAGCAGCTAAAACAACCAAAGCCAAAGCAGCTAAAACAACTACTAAAGCTGTAAAAGATCATGCTTGCAAAGGTATGAACGAATGCAAAGGCAAAGGCGGATGCAAAACCGGTGATAACGGCTGCAAAGGTAAAAATTCATGCAAAGGCAAGGGCGGATGCTCAACTGCTGCAAAATAATGAATCGTTTGTATGTACTATGATTTTAAAATAGCTTCACGATTTCAAAATAAAAAGGTGATGATACAGGTATACGTATCATCACCTTTATTTTTCTGTATTTCTTGAATCAAAATTATGACACCTAACCGTTGGAATTTACCCGAACTCGGATTTGGAGTGGGACTTCGCACTGTCCATTTTCAACATATTTTAGAAGAAAAACCATCAGTGGATTGGTTCGAGATTATTTCGGAAAATTTCATGGATACCAAAGGAAAGCCCTCTTATATTCTTGACCAAATAAGAGAACGCTACCCTATAGTGACCCATGGTGTCTCACTGTCGATTGCCGGTGTCGACCCGCTCAATCTTGAATACCTCAGAAAACTTAAAATTCTCACCGATCGAGTCGATACACCGTGGGTATCGGATCACCTCTGCTGGACAGGTTGCAATGCCCACAATCTCCATGACCTGTTACCTATAATATATACTGAAGAAAATCTTCGCCATATCGCTGCACGTATCCGAACCGTTGCCGAGATTCTAGAACGCCCTATTGCTCTTGAGAATGTCTCCACCTATGCTGAATTTTCAATTTCTACAATGACCGAATGGGAATTTCTCAGCCGGCTTGTAGAGGAGGCCGACTGCGGATTACTCCTGGACGTTAATAATATCTACGTCAGTTCGTTCAATCACGGGTTTGACCCGATTGAATATATTGATGCTATCCCCTACGACCGTATTTGCCAGTTCCATTTGGCAGGACATACCAATAAAGGGACACATATTCTCGACACTCACAGTGATCATGTAGTTGATGAAGTATGGGAACTTTACCGCTATTGTTTTCAAAAGACAGGTGCCAGGGCTACATTATTAGAATGGGATGAAAATATACCGCCCTTCGATGTTGTGCACAATGAAGCATTAAAAGCGAAGGATTACCGTTCTCAATCGTAAGAATTCACAGAATAATTATCTCTTATAAACCTTTTGTTGATTATTCAACTCACCACTTACAATTCAAAAAAAGATGAAGTTTTCAAAAGAAGAATTGATAGAACTAACGATGCCTACCGGCGGTCGTTATGATGTCCATTCTCTTGAAGAATCTGAGCAGTTCTGTAAGAAACTAGCCACTTCCCACTACGAGAATTTCCCTGTCGGCTCCCTGCTTATACCTAAGAAATTCCGTAAACACTTTTTTAGTGTCTATACTTTCAGCAGAATTGCAGATGACCTGGCAGATGAATTAATAACCGAAGGAAAGGAATTTCAGCTTGCTGCAATCGATAATTTTGAGAAGTTGTTATTCGACAAAGCATTCCTTACTGCAACTTCCGGCAATCCTGTATTTGTATCACTTCATCGAACGATGAATGAATGCAGCATTCCAGCTGAAGTACTTGCCAGATTACTGATTGCATTCCGAATGGATGTAAATTTCAAACGCCCGGTAACCATGCAGGACAATATCGATTATTGTCATTATTCTGCCGACCCCGTTGGTGAGTTGGTACTTCGGATATTCGGATTATGGAATCAAACTACATCCCCTTATTCCAATTCAATCTGCACAGGACTTCAATTGGCGAATTTTTGGCAGGATATTTCACGCGATTTCATAAAAGGAAGAGTCTATATTCCATCTGCAATATTGGAGAATCTTCCACTTTCTGCAAAAGATAATTTGCGTGTTGATGAAAATATCGGTAATTTTCCCGTAACCCTGCAATATTTATGCGAAATGACTGATAAGTATTTTACCAACGGAGAAATATTAATCAAGTTCTTGCCATATTTTCGTTTAAGATTTGAAATTGCTCTGACAATAGAAGGTGGGCGGGCAATTCTTCGCAAGACTAAACGTCTCGGCAATACAATTCTTTTTCAGCGTCCTGCTATTACAGGTTTTGATTTGCTGATGATTTTCTTGAATGCACTCGTTCGTCATTCGATTTTTTGGAGAAAGTAATGGGAAATAATGCACTCGTTGAATATGACCTCCAAGAGTCCGCGCCGACCTCGGCTCGAACGAGTTTCTATTATTCCTTCAGCTTCCTGCCTAAAGACGAGCGTGATGCCATCAACACCGTTTATTCCTTTTGCCGTCAGATTGATGACATTGTGGACGAAATGCCCTCAAGGAATGCTGATATAATTCTCAAAAAACGAGAGCGCTTGGCATGGTGGCGAGCTGAAATTGAGAAATGTTATGACGGGACATCAGTCAGCCCGCTTCTTATCCCGCTTGCAGGAGTTGTGCGCCGCTTTACAATCCCCAAGCAGTACTTTTTAATGCTGATTGACGGCTGTGAAAAAGACCTTCTGCAATACCGTTATGAAACCTTTGAAGAGTTGAAAGAATACTGCTATAGCGTCGCAAGTGTGGTCGGGTTGATGTGTATTGAAATCTTCGGATACAAATACGAAGAGACGAAAGAATATGCGATAAATCTTGGCTATGCATTGCAGCTTACCAATATTTTGCGTGACGTAAAAACAGATAAGGATCGTGGGTTCATCTATTTGCCCAAAGAGGATTTGGAACGGTTTCGCTACACTGAAGAGGATTTATTCAACGAGAAATACAACGAGAATTTTAATGAGCTGATGAGATTCGAGGCGAGACGTGTTCGCGAATATTATCATAAGGCACGTACTGCCCTCCGTCCTGATGAACGGGTAACGATGTTTGCTGCCGAGATAATGGACGCCATATATTACCGGCTATTAGAAAAAATCGAGCTTAATGATTTTAATATTTTCAAGAAAAGAATCAAGGTTTCTACAGCTCATAAGTTTATGATTGCGATCAAGCACTGGTTATCTACGAGGATTTTTGTCGGGCGGATTAAGAAGTAGGATTAGTAATCCCAAAGGGATGACATTATTATAGAAATTGTCGAATTATCATATACAAATCCCGAAGGGATGAGATTTTTAGTACTACCTAAATAATCTCATCACTTCGGGATTTGTATTTCTCAGACAATGCCTTCTATAATAATTTCATCCCTTCGGGACTGTGCAAACGTGAAATATTTTCCTATAAAATATTCTCAGGTAAATACTCTAGGTACACGCATTGAAATTGCGGTAAGTACCTCATACGGAATTGTTCCACACTTCTCTGCTACGTGATTGGCTGTAATAACCTCATTTCCTTGTCTACCGATCAATATCACTTCATCCCCGCATTCCAAAGTGTCATTACCAATATCCACCATACACTCATCCATGCAAATTGTACCTACAATCCGATACCGCTTCCCTCTTATCAAACATTCAGCTTTGCCTGTGAGTGAACGGAAGTAACCGTCGCCATACCCAATGGGTATTGTTGCAATAGTTGTCTCCTTTTCGGTAAAATACCTTCTACCATAGCTTACAGAAGTTCCTGCAGGAACCCTTCGTAGAGATATAATCGAACTTCTCAGCGTCAGTGTCGGTTTCAGATGTAATTCATTGGCTATTTCTTCAGTTGCAGCACAACCGTGCAATGAAAGACCGGGACGAATAAGGTTAAACTGCGCCGAAGGGAGATGGGCAATTGCCGCAGTGTTTGCCGCATGAATATATTGGAAAACAAATCCTTCTTCATTTAAGAGAGCAACTACTTCATTAAAAGATTTCAATTGAAACTCGGCAAAAGAAGTATCAGTATCATCAGAAGTAGCAAAGTGAGTGCAAATACCGACCCACTCTATATTCGGCAAATCCTTCACTTCATTCATAAAGCCAAGTGCTTCATCGGGCAAAATACCATCACGACTCATGCCTGTGTCAACATACAAGTGCAATTTAGCCGGTTTCGAAAGTTTTGCTGCTTCAAATGAAATCCTTCTGACTGTTTCTAAAGAGCAGGCAATAGCATGAAAATTTGATTCTACAAACAATGACAATTCACTGATTTCCGGCGGAGTCATTACGACAACCGGAGTAAGAATACCTGCTTCCCGCAATAAGACTCCTTCAGAAGCGAACGCAACGCCCAAAAATTCCGTGCCTTCTTCGGTCAGGATTTTTGAACATTCAATAATCCCGTGGCCATAGGCATTTGCCTTCACCATTGGCATTGTGGCAGAATTTGGAGCAAAAGAGCGGAGTAGCTTGAAATTTTGACGGAGATAAGAGGTATTGATTTCAGCAATAGTTGAGCGCATTCAATCTCGAAACGAAATAAAACAAATTTTTAAAAACCTGCTGCAAGGCAAATATATATTAAGTCATGCCGGTTCTTACAACCAGCATGACAATAATTTAGAATCTACGCGAAGGGATATAATTACAAATGATTGTCATGTCCTAAAGAGCGCAGTGCTGCAACTGCCTGGCGGACATGCTGTGCCCTATCCTTAGGGCAGACTAATATGGCATCATCGGTTGCTACAACTACAAAATCATCAGCCCCGATTAAGACAACTACCTGCTTGGCTGATGTATTGATAATCGTTGAGTTCCGGGTATCTATCAAAATATTTTTCCCTGTAAGAACATTCCCGTTATCATCGAGCGGTTGCATTCTGTCAAGCGAATCCCATGATCCTACATCGTCCCATGAGAATCCTGCACGAATCACTGCAACATTATGTGCTTTCTCCATTATACCATAATCGATAGATATATCCGGGAACTGTTCAAAAACTGATCTGGCTTCGGGAATTGCACCATCATATACAGTACGGGTTCTATCCTGAATGGCATTTTTCAATTCATCCAATTTATCATCAACTGAACTTAAATTTTCATGAATACTCTGTAAGAACGTATCGATTCTCCAAAAGAACATCCCCGAATTCCAAAGAAAATTACCATCATTCAAAAATTGCAATGCAGTTTCCCTGTTTGGCTTTTCCCTAAAGGAAACCGCAGGGCAGATAGTATTTGCCTCCGAATTTGGACTCTGTGTTTCGATATACCCATAACCTGTTTCTGGCCGAACCGGCGAAATTCCTATGGTCACTAAATCGGAGTGAGTCTCTGCATGAAGCAGTGCTTTGTCCACAGTTTGAATAAATTGAGCAGATGTAGAAATATAATGATCGGCAGTAAGGACAGCCATCGAGATTTCAGATTCGGGTACTCCGTATTTTTCAGCTAGGAAAACTGCTGCAAATGCCAGACATGGGGCAGTATTTCTTTTATACGGCTCTGCTACTACATTTTCCGCAGGCAGGTTCGGAAGTGCTTCTCGAATCGGGCTCTGAAGCACTTCGCTTGTAAAGATATAAATATCTTCCTGTGGAATCAAGGGAGCAATGCGATCGATTGCTTCCTCTATCATCATTTTATCGGAAGTAAGTGCAAGCAGTTGCTTCGGACGGTTTTTTCTACTGAGTGGCCAGAACCGTTCCCCTGAACCTCCGGCCATAATAACGGCAGTACGTATCATAATTGTATATTAGTTTTTAGAAGCTGCTCTTGAAGGCGGTACTCGCAAATATTCTTCGGATTTTCCTCGTGGAATTGACAGTGTTTTCCAATTCTCACCCGATAAATATTTTGCAAGGAAAATAATCTGTCCCACGTGTGATCCATAATGATAAACCTGCCGTTCAATCGCTTGTACAACAGTATGTGGCTCTGTTCTAATAGTAACTGTGCGGAGCAAATCATCAGGCGTAAGTGATTCCAGGGTATCAAATAATTGCTTCCATCCGCGTTCCCAATATTCAAGAATTTCCTGAGTAGTATTAAATGTGCTTATAAATTCATTGTCTCGAAGCCTTGTCGGTTTTTCACCGTCGGTTGTAAATATATCGGACCAACGTGAAATCATATTTCCTGCAAGATGTTTCATAATAATTTCAATGGAATTGGATTCACCACCATCAATTGAAATTTTGAACTGCTCATCAGTGAGCTGTGTAATTGCTTTATCGGCAAGAGCTTTCATTGATTTGAAATTCTTTATATTCACATCAAGATAATGCTCGGCAAGTTCTAAATTGCTATCCATTGGTTCACCAGGAAGTAAGTTTTGTAAATCCTAAACAATTCATTTCCAATAGTTTTTCTGCAATTTGTACGGCATTGGTTGCTGCACCTTTACGCAGATTATCCGAAACTACCCATAAATATGCTCCGTTGTCAACAGTATCATCCATTCTTATTCTACCCACGAACACTTCATCCTTCCCACCTGATTGAAGCGGAGTAGGATATTCGTGCTCTAATGGATTATCTTGAATAACTACTCCATCAAATTGACTTAGTGTATCACGTAATTTTTCTAATGACATCGGTTTTTCAGTCTCGATATTCACCGATTCCCCGTGCCCTCCAAGTACTGGCACTCGAACACAGGTGACAGCAACCCTCAGATTAGGTAGCTCTAAAATCCGCTTGGTTTCACGTCTGACTTTGATTTCCTCTTCAGAGAAACCTGAATCGTCAATAAACGAATGAAAGACAGCGTTATATGCAATCAAATGAGGAGAAATTCTGCTTGACGGTTCACGGTTTTCTATTTCAGCAGTAAGATGATCTACTCCCTTTTGCCCGGCACCGCTTACAGATTGATAGGTAGAGATTACCACTCTTTTCAGCGCAAATTCTTCATTAATTGGCTTCAGCGCCATTACCAGTTGAATAGTGGAGCAATTAGGGTTTGCAATGATTCCATGATGATTTTTTAGTGTGTGGGGATTTACCTCGGGTACTACGAGCGGTACGTCAGGGTGCATCCGCCACGCACTTGAATTATCTATAACGACACAGCCGCTTGCTGCTGCTGAAGGGGCAAACTCCTTGCTCGCTGCACCACCGGCAGAAAATAGCGCAATATCAACACCATGAAAAGAATCATGGGTCAATTCTTCAACTGTATATACTTTCCCTTTCCATTCTATTTCAGTTCCGACTGAACGTTTGGAGGCAAGCAATTTGAGATTACCAACTGGAAAATTATGTTCTTCAAGGATGGTCAGCATTGTGCGCCCCACCAATCCGGTAGCACCGGCAATAGCAATTGTAGGAAGTTTTTCGTTCATCGTATGATATTATTCAGGATTTTCAGGAGTTTTTTCAAGTTCAATGGATGCGGAATTTACGCAATACCGTAAGCCGGTTGGCTTTGGTCCGTCATCGAATACGTGACCTAAATGAGCACCGCAGTTCTTACAAACGATTTCCGTGCGTATCATTCCCCAACTTTTATCGGTAACATTATCAATAGCTTCGGGATTGGAGGATGCATAGAATGACGGCCAGCCGCAACCTGAATCAAATTTTTCTTCGGAAGTAAAGAGTTCTTCACCGCAACATACGCATCTATATACACCATGTTCGTCGGTATTCCAGTATTTGCCTGTAAAAGCAGGTTCTGTCCCCTTTTGTCGTGTTACACGGTATTGCTCTTCTGTCAGTTGCTTGCGCCACTCTTCTTCTGTTTTTTGGATGTATGGCATAGGATTCAAAAAATATGTATATGAATTTACTTGGTCACTTCTGAAGCATGAAAATACGGTGGTGTACCCGAATGCACATGCCCCAACACATCGACAGCCCGCCCATTTTTCAATTCGCCGAGAGCTTCCCCACCGGTATAACTTACTAGAAAAACAGTCCCCTCGGGATCAACAGCGTAAAATTCATCCTGCTTGAATTCATGCTCTTTGTCAACTACTATTCCAGCGTGAATTTTTACTTTGGTGTTTTGCTCACTATCAGTTTTTTGGTTGCTTCCTTCAAGTGCTTTTTTGAATGATACCATAGGAATTTGTCCATATTGCATTGCAATATAGACAACGATCGGCAGGCCAATAACAAAAGCGGTAATGATGATTCTGCGGAGCATTGATACTTCCCGTGCTTAATATGCAGCAAATTTTGAAAAAATAGTAATACAAATATAGGTGTTTATCATTTGTATTCAACTATCATGAGGCGGGTTACTTGTAAATCTTATCACCTATTTTGGCATAGACGATTTCAGAAGTCTTTCCGAATTGAGCTCTGAATATAAGACCAAGTTTGGGGGCGTAAGATTCACTGTCAAATTCTGAGTCGGCAGTTTTGACTAGGTTTACGTTATTGAACGTACCGATTGCCGTTCCAATACTATCTGTTACACCATATACATAGCCGGCTGTTGAATCACTGTTTGTGAAGTCTATCGTAAGATTTTCAAAATAATTGTCGAATGTATAGACCCTATCCTTATCAACCCGTTGATAACTATATGTAACTGCCCTTTTCAATCTTTCGGACGAATTGGATATCTTGAAATACTTTCTCATATTCAGTACTTCGGTAGCTTCTACTTTCAAACTGTAAACATCGATTGTATCACCCACATTATCCAACACTACATATTTCCAAGTATTTCCTACTTCTAGCGGGTAGTATTCTGATGTTGCTTCAGAATTGTTTGGAGATGAGGAGGTGTCGCTACAACCAATAAGTGTTACGATACTCAACACGAAAAGTATTGAAGCTTTCATAATGTATAATCGAATAGAGCCAGATAGATACATATAAATCCCATTGAATTTTGCTAATCTACTGATAAATCTTACCATCAATTTTGGCATACCAAAGGTAATAAGAAGGACCTTCATAACCTGTGGCAATTAACCCGATATTTGGGGCATAGCTATTGTAGGGTGCTGCATCCGAGCCTGAACCGGGGAAAGAAACATATTTTACATTGTGAAGCGTTCCCAACTTAGTATCAATACTGTCCATTGTGGTATCAACGTTACCGCAATCTTTGTTTTGATTTACAAAATCAATATATAACGACTCTTTATCATCTTCAAATTTATAAACCTTATCATTTTCCACCCGGAGATATTCCGGAGAAAAATTTTCATACCTTGGTGATCTATACAAGACAAAGTACGTTTGGCCTTTGATTACTTCGGTGGAAGTTACCATAATTGTAAAAGCCTCGATTGGCACTTTATCTTTCATAAAATAGTATGTCCAAGTATTTCCAACTTTAAGGGGGAAATACACTGTAGGGTTGATATTCTCTGGCTTGGTAAGAGTACTATCACCACAACTGCTTAAAAAAGCTATACAAAGAAACAACAGAAGGATGGTTTTCATAAAAAGCATTTGGTGGATATGTTTAACTATAAGTACTTTATTTGTTTAATTATCTTACATCACTGATAAATCTTATTGCCGATTTTTGCATAGATTAAGGTATATGAAGGTCCTTCGATAACACTGGATATCAGCCCAATATTAGGAGCATAGCTATTTACAGGTGCCCCATCTACAGGGGAAGCAGGCCATCCAACATTTTTAACCTTATTAAAAGTACCTACTTTTGTTACAACACTATCCTCTGTGGAATATACATACCCGACTGTAGTATCTCTGTTTACAAAATCAATAAAAAGAACGTCCTTCTTTTCAATAAGCATATATACCTTATCATTTTCAATACGGAAATAATCCGGTGCTTCCAATGCAGGGCTTAGTTTATACGATTTTGTCATCCTGAAATATGTTTTTCCATTGAACTCTTGTGTTCCATCAATAGTCATCGTAAGAATATCACCCTGATTTAAAAAACCTATTCCGTTATATTTCCACGTATCGCCAATTTGAAGCGGAAAATACTCATATGTATCAACTGCCTCCGGTGGAGAAACTATTTTATCCCCGCAGCTGCAAAGAAAAGTGATACATGATACCAACAGAATAAAAACTTTCATATTAAAACTCCGATAAGCAATTGGTTAATAACAGTATTGTTGTGATTTAGTGAATTACTGATAAATCTTATCACCGATTTTAGCATAGATCAGTTTACTTTGAGAGTAAAATTGCCCGCTGTAAAGTAGCCCTATGTTTGGAGCATACGAATTTTTGTATGGTGCAGCATCCCAAGCAGCCGCATACCAGGTTACATTTTTTACCTTATCAAAAATTCCTACTGAAGAAGATACACTATTTTTAGTTTCATATACATAGCCGCTAGTAGTATCCTTGTTTACGAAATCTACAAAGAGATATTCCTTACTATCATATGTATTGTATTCATACACCTTACTATTTTCAATTCTATAAAATTCTTGTGTCAAAAAATCTAATTTTCCCTCATGTACTCCAGATACATAAAAGTACGTTTTTCCACCATATTCATGAGTACCTTCTACTGTTAGAACTAAAGTATCTCTAATATCAGAACCGACTAACTCCTGATATTTCCATTTGTTCCCTATTTGGAGAGGGAAATACTCTGATGATTCTACTGTTGCAGGAGGTGAGATTGCATTATCTCCGCAACTGCCAAGAAATGCACAAAGAAGAATTGAAAAGAGGAAGGTTTTCATAAAAATTCAGGTAAAAGGTGGTAATATAATTTTTAGATTTATTTGCCAGACTTGTAAATCTTATCACCTAATTTTGCGGAGATTAAGCCATCCATTCCGCCATCTGCAGGGAATGGTTCATCTCTGCTATCTACAAACCCAATATTTAATGCATAATCCATATTGGTTGTTGAAGTATCCGGGTAAGGATCATGTCTCCACTTCACTCTCAGTATATTTCTAAGAGTTCCGGCTGAGGTGATCAAGCTATCAATTTTTTGAATAGAATACCCCCGTGTAGAATCAGCATTATCAAAATCAATGTACAAAGAATCTATACCGTTTAAGTACTTATATACTTTATTGTCCTCAGTTCTATAGTACGCAGTTTCTAATGTCTGTGGATAATTATCAACAGTTTTAGTAACCTTAAAATAAGTTCGTCCGCTTAGTTTTTCACTCGATACAACTGTCCAATTGTATGTTCCAATTGTATCACCCCCTATCCCACCCCAAATTAAATACTTCCAAGTATAGCCGACTTGCAGAGGGAAATATCCTGTTGGCGGAGGCGGAGTGGATGGAGCGGGTTCAGAAAGGGTATTATCACCGCAACTACCAAGAAAAGCGCGAAAAAGAACTGACAAAAGAATGATTTTCATATAGAACTACCTGTATATAGTGAAAAGATAATTGACGATTCAGTTAGATTGATTGAATTATTTATAAACCTTATCACCTAATTTAGCTGAAATTATGCCATCTGACTGCATATCCGGTTGCCCGACAGGTTCGTGTTCATTACCAATGAAACCTATATTTGGAGCATAATACCGATTATTAAAATACTTTATATCTCCCTTGGTTCCCCTAATCCATTTGACACAACGAATATTCCGTAATGTGCCAACCGGAGTTGTCATAGTGTCTATTATTTCAGTATAATATCCTTTTGTAGTATCTTGATTGTTAAAGTCGATATATAACGAATCTTTATCACCAATGTATTTATATATCTTTTCGTTTTCTTCCCTATAGTAGTCCGAGGTAACAGTTGTCGCACTATTTCCAATTTTCATTCCCATTTTGAAATATGTCTTTCCTTTGAATTCTTGGGTTGATTCAACACTCAGAATGTAATTATTCTCAGGCTGAGTTCCTGCAAGACCACCATAGACTTGATATTTCCACGAATAACCGACATGAAGAGGAAAATACCCTGTTGGCGTAATTGATTTTAAAGGTTCGGAAAGGGTATTATCACCGCAACTGCCAAGAAAAGTGCAAAAAAGAACAGCTAAAATGATGATTTTCATAGAGAGCTCCTATTAAGGTGAAAAAAAACGTATGTTCATTATTGAGACTGACTGTGAAACATTCGTTTTGTTTCACTAAGAAAATTAATTAATTCAAAAGAACTATTAATTTTCTGAATTTTCAAATTTTCAAAGAACAGCAGTTTATAAACTGAATTAATTTCAAACTTTCACCAATTCAAATTTACATCAATTAGCTCCCGCTTTGCTTGAGCTGATCCACATTGCCTTCATATTTCGAGGGGCATTTGGTCAGTACTTCCGAAGCTTTAAATTCTCCGGCTTCAAAACGCCCTTTTACAACAATACTCTCGGCAATTTCAAAATTATTAGGGCGTGAACCGGAAAAATGCACTTTCACTTCCTTTTTGGAATCATCCATCATCGTAAAACTGAATATATTGGACTTTTCATCATAGTTCGACCCCTTATCCTTTACCCATACACCCTTTACCTGCACTTTTCTTCCGCTGGATTCCGCAGCGGAAAGATTTGTATATTCAATTTTCGAGGTATTGAGCGAGTATGCAGCGAAGCCCAATCCGGCTGCAATTACTATTATTCCGATTATATATCGTGGTTTCATTGTTTTTTTCCATTATTGTAAATTAATTGGCAAGTATCTATATATTTCGACAAGCTTAATATAACAAATAAGTTACCCGTTACTGATATTCATATCGGGTTTCCGCTTAGCTAAATTTCTTTATCACTTTTTCCACTCTTTTTCTCTTTGTATCTTTTTCTATATCGTCAAGCCTGGATTTAAGTGTTTCTGTGAAGAGCTGTTTGTTTTGGTCATTGATTATCGGCATTGCTCTTTCGGCATACATTGGGAGTTGATTTGCAGGGCTGCTTACAAGCTGTTCTATCAATAATGGAAATACGTTGCCTGAGTATTGTTTACTTGAACAAAGCTTGATCAGAATATTAACTCCATGATCCTTCGTGATTACAGAACCCTTATCGGCTGCTGCAAGAATTTTGGGAAGTGCACTATATATCACTTTAGGATTTTCAAGGGTAACAGTATCAATAGCTGTCATTGCCCCCCATTGCAGGCGATTGTTTTTATGCTCAAGTAATGCTACGAACACTTCTGCATATTCAGCTAGTAAGGCAGGCTTGCTTTCTCCTATCTCATAAAGAACCTTTATACAGTCGTTTTGAATGTCCTTGCTTTTATTGCTAAGGTTTTCAATCAATTCCTTAACAGCTTCCTTATCGCTATTAGCCGTTATTTCTTTGGCCAGTTCTTGATTAGGTATTTCATCCCTGCGATTAAGAGAAGATGCCAGTTTACTTATAACACTCATTTTCTATGTATGCTGAAATGTAAGAAACTATCTCTTTCCACTTATTCTGAAATCTTCTTTTCTAGACCTGAAACCTTCTTCTCAATACCATTCAAATACACTGCTATCCCCAGCCATACAGTCAGGGTAACAAGCAGTACTACATACAGAGCATTATTCGCAAAAAAATCATACATAAAATTTACCCTTCATTAGTTGTATTATGACGTTCAAGAATCTTCATTGTTATTGTTTTTACACGGATTTGCAAACTGAGCATCCAAAAGAAAACAAGAGTAAACCCCGCAAACGACAAGCTGAGAACAATTTGTTTTACAGGATTTAATGCCTCCGCTTGCGGACTTAGTACAGGACCGATATTGACATCCCCCTTCGAGCCGGGATGAAGTCCCTCGGTTATTCTCGGAAGAATGAAAATAAAGAATGGAACTGTAACGGCAGCAAGTATAGCATACACTGCACTCAAACGTGCACGACGCTCTTCATTTTCGATGGCAGCTCGGAGTGCAAAATACGCCGCATATATAAGTAGAAGCACAAAAATCGATGTTTCACGCGGATCCCAATTCCAAAAACTTCCCCAATTGAATTTTGCCCATATCGACCCTGTTACAGTAGCAAGTAAGCAAAACAGAGTTCCGAGTGCTGCAGCAGATGAGGAAGTGATATCATCCCTTATATTCTTACGAGCTAAGTATTTTCCTGCATAAATCATAGCTATGATATAAGCAAGTACTGCTATCCAACTCATAGGTACGTGGAAATACAATATCCTTGCCCGCTCTTCCAGCCCTATGATATATGGAAGTGTTATCGCCGGATTAAGACTGACGGTCTCTCCCGCACGGAAAGTATTATCAATCCCTTCGCGATGCAATTGAACAATTGCAGAAGAAGCAGATTCAATTTGCAAGAGGTCAGCTCTATTCTCATTGAAAAGTACTTTGAATTCTATTGTACTCCCTGTGAAATCGATTGCCTTGTAGCTGACTTGTTGATTTTCGATTGTCTTGGTTTCGGGAAGGATTTTTACTTTAACGGGTATATCATGCTGTACACCCATTCTATAACTTACAATTGCATCACTGAATGTTCCGGCTGTTCTGGGAAACAGCGCAAGAAATATCATCGCAGTGAGAATTGTTATCGTTAGGATTCGCCAATAGAGAGGTCGCGGCTTGTGAAGCGAGGGGTAAAAACCGAAGAATAACCCGATTGCAAAGGCAAGTAAAAAGAGTACTGCTTTCATAGTTGGAGGGCACAAAACGAAAATGATTATCTAATTTCTACAGCGAAATTACGATAAATTTTCAAAAGGATGGTGACCTAAGCAGCTTGAATGTAAAAATAGCAGTATCAAGCAAGTCGCTTGGTAAGCGATAATATATTGAGTGCCGTCGAGGTCTGAGCAGGCAGATACTCTATTTTATCCATTACCTTCCTCATAATCTGAACACCTAACCCACCACGCTTGAACTTCTTGAAGTATTCTTCCATATCAGGTTCGGGTACCGACATCGGGTTGAACGAATCACCGTTATCCATCACTTGAATAATAAGTTCCCCGTTATTTTGTTCAATCTTTACTACGAATTGACGGTTGTTATCATTGTGGTAAGAATGGCGGATAAGGTTTGAACATGCTTCGTCTACAGCAAGTGCAATTTGAAAAGCGTCAATTTCTTGAAATCCGAATGATATAGCTTGTCCTCCGACGAATTCACGGATTTTTTCAAGCTCGGCAGTGCTGCCGCTTGCGCTTATCTGGTTATTATGTGTATTAAGAATAGCTACCATAATTTTATACAATAAGTTGGTAGAAGGTGAAATTAATTAGAAAATTTCGCGATTGCTGCATGGTTGTTTTCTACAATTTCAAACAGCATCGGGAATCCTAACAAATCAAAAACAGTAAAAACTTTTGGCTTCATTTCAGAGAGCTTGATATCCCCGCCAGACTCTCTTACATCCTCAATATAGACCATAAAAACCCCTAATCCGGCACTTGAGATATAATCTAATTCCGAGAAATTTACGATTATTTTGTGCTTTCCTTCCTGAACTAAATTCCCGATGGCTGATTCCAATTGAGGTGCGGTATGAGCATCCAGGTATCCTTGAATTTTGAGGCATTTAATATCGCCGATACTGTGATGTTCAATAGTAAATTTCGATTCGTTCATGGTGCAACTTTCATTAAAAGATAATTGTGTCGAAATAAAAATTCAGAAAAGTCTATGTTTATGATATCAAATTGCTGTGTTCAGGTTTAATCATCCGGCTTTCGTCGTGCATTTGAATTTTCCCTGAATGATTACCTGACCCGTTTCCACGATAAATAAATGCAAGACAAGACATATCATCATGTTGCGGGCAAGACCCTGCGTGGTACTCCACAGCCTTCATAACTTCCTTGATTATCATCTGAGCCGATTCGGCAGAAGGCGACCGCAGAATATCTAAAATCGGTTCGTATCCGAAATCCTTATCCTGTGAGTTTTGCCGTTCGGAAAGACCGTCTGTAAAGAGGAAACATGCATCTCCGACTGATAAATCCAGAAAGTATTCTTCGAGCAAACCATCGAAAATTTCCGACTTGGCCAGACCTATCCCAAGTCCTCTAGGTGTCACTACGGAAACTCCGCCATGTTGTTTCACCAAAAATGGCATATGCCCCGCCCGGGCTAAAGATATTTTTGGAGAATCGGGCTCAATTACCACACAGGAAAGCGTAATATATGTTTGCCGCTCGATATTTCCAAACATGGTTGCATTTATTTTGCATAGGAAATCGCGTGCTCCGCGAACTTCCTGGGCGAGTGCAAGTACTACACCTTTCAGCTCTGCCATATAAAAAGCAGCAGGGACTCCCTTGCCCGAAACGTCGCCCATAAAAATCGCTATCTTGCCATCACGCAAAGTAATTACATCGTAATAGTCCCCACCTACTTCTGTTGCAGGAAGTGAAAACGGTGCAATATCGTAACCGCTGATGACCGGAATTTTCTGAGGTAATAATTTATTTTGAATTTGCCGAGCCACCTGTATCTCATGCTGAATACGCTCATGGGAAATGGATTCCCGAATGAGACGTGCATTTTTGAGAGCTACGGAAATATTATCTCCAAATGAAGATAAAACATTCAAATCATCGTTCTCAAAACCAAAACTCTGTGTATTCAATACAATTAGCGCGCCAATTTTCGACAAGCCCTCGTAGAGCGGCACTACTATAAGCGATCTTGCGATAGGTTTTGGATAGGAAGCAAGCTGAGCGAGCTCCTCATATTCATCAAACGATTCGATGAGAATTGTTCCCGTTGCCTGGGAGATCAGTTTCTCGAACGGAGGGAAAGAATATAGCCAGTCAATTTGCTCCTTGTTTATATATTTCAACGAGGCAATTGTACGTTCCCCTTCCAATGAGTATAATTCGCACCATGCGCTTGTAGCTCTTGAAACCTCCAGTGAACGCTGAGTCAAGTTTTCGATAAGCATATCGAAATCGATTGTCTCGGCTATAATCCTGTTGAGATGGGTAAGTGACGATACTTCTGAATTACGCCTGTCAACCGCAGAAGCAGTGGGCAATGCAACAAGGGCAGGGAAAAACAACCGTGCCGAGTAAATTGCACTGAACATCATCGCTACCCCAACTATACTTGAGCTTCCGAAAAGGAAGTAATCAATTGATTTCGGAATTTGTGTGATATGGTCGGTAAAACAATCTACACTAAAAAAGGTAAAAATGAAAAAACCAAGTGCAGACTGCCACACCAATTTTTTCTTTTCTTGCTTGGTAAGAAGTGCTATCCATTTTGTTCTGCCTATGGTAAGCAGAAGCATTATGCACAATACGAATCCTGCAATAGAGGCAAGCGGATTATTCACATCCTGGGCCATCTTGCCAAGCAAGACTAAAATATAGATTACTAAAGTACCTATAGCCAGAATCTTACAGAATTTTTTTGTTTTTTCATGCCTGCGGATATAGAGGGCGAAATAGATAAAAAGAACCGTTTCCACTGCGATGTAAAGGAATGCCGCCCCCACCAGGTTCATTATTATTGCTTCAAACATTCCCGATGGTTCTTGAGATGCCCCGTCGGAAAAAATCAGCATCAAAAGAATGCCGCCTAAAAGTCCTACCAGCGTAATAGTAAGAATCCTTCCTCCACCGTCTAAAATAAGGGTTCCTGTGTTACCTGTCCGATGCTGGTCAATGGATGAAGAAACCTGTCCGAATCTGCCGATAAGGATGCCGGAAACAAAAGAAATTGCTAAAATTGAGCTGCTGATTAAACCAAATGAGGCAGGTGCTCGGTCTGCTAGTACAAATATTGCATCAAGTACTATTTTTAGTGCCAGCGCAATAAACGAAGCAAGGTAAAAAAGAGTAAAGTTACTGCGGATTTTGTCATTGAGCATATCTGATGCCATGCTGTTTCTCTGATATGAAAAAGGTTTATTTACAACAAATCCATTACGAGTGCAACTTAGTAAAAGTTTCGGTAGTATTACACATAGAAATTGATTTTTATTTATTTTCAAATGATGCAACAAACCTGAATATCAATCGTTCAATTTACTGCCATATTTCATAAAATTATTATAACATGTCTTGTTTCATTCCTAATCCCGAAGGAAGAATATTATGAAAACCACGTTATTGCTCATCCCCATTATTGCTCTGATAGCAATTGGATGCGCATCCACCAATGGGAGCAAGGATAGCTATTTCGGCTATTCCAATTCTCCAAAAATAGAGTCGGAAAAGCCGACTCCCAGAAATTCTAAATATAAGGTTACTCCAATTTCCGACAGTTCTGCCGTAAATCCTGATGCCGATCAAAATTCTGATGACCTTGCTGCCGCAGATTCATCTCAGGATCAAGACTGGGTAAATCCGCTCTCTGATTCAGCTCAAGACGCAGATGATCAAGACTCGGACGATGGAAGCTATGCAGCAGTTCCGTCCGGTTATTATCCCTATTCAGCACCGGCCTATGTTCCTGTAGTAGTTCCCTGGTGGGATTATTATTCAGGATGGATGGGAAGTTACTACGTTCGTCCCGTAATTTCCGTTCGATATAGAAATTGGTATTGGGGTTGGAATTCATATTGCGACTGGTACTCACCCTACTATGATTACCATCCTTGTTACGGAGCAAGTTTCAGCTATTATCGCCCCTATTATCATGGCGGGTATCATAATTATTGGAGACCCTGGCATCATTATCCTATTTACACCTACCATTCAGGTGGTTCGTATGGTAACAGGAAGCCAAATACTGTTCGTAGATGGGGAACAGGAACAGGGGTTGTGCCCTCTGGAGCAAACGGCAAGAATACTGTTAATACTCCAACAAGAACAGGTACAGGAACATCTACTCCCATTCGTAATGAACGTGGACAATCAAATCAAAATCCTGTTTCAAATACTTCAAATCCAGAAAGAGCTACCTCGACTCCTTCACTCAGAAATGAACGTCCTACCAATTCTCCTCGTGCACAGCAAGGGAGCTCAAGCGGAAGCAGTGTAGTTCCTAATAATGGCAATACACGTCCGTCAAGCAGTGAAACACCTGTTCGTAGAGAACGTACAAATAGCGATGTTGCACCAACTCCACGTTCAGAGGCACCAGCTCGCAGAGAAGAAGCGAAGCCCGCTCCAAAGACTGATGCACCTGCAAAAAAGGAAGAATCGAAACCTCCTGTTCGCAATGAACGTCCGCGTTCTAGTATGTATGAATCTTCTCAGAGAAGTTCTGATGTAGCAGTAACTTCTCAATCAAGAGGTTATGCTCGCGCATATCACAGTTTTTCAAGTTCTTCACAAGGAAGCTCGGTTTCTTCCTTTCCAAGAAGCTCTTCTCATTCGTCATCAGGAAGTTCCGTCTCTTCTTCTCCAAGAAGCTCTTCTTCATCGTCCAATAGCAGCTCATCTTCTTCAAATTCAAGTCGATCAGGGAGAAGACCATGAAAAGAACGATTTTATATACTGTAATAGCTTTTTTAAGCTATATATCAGCTAAAGCTCAATTTGTAGAAGATGCAGTCCGTATGACAGGCTCAAACGGCTCGATAAGTTCGCGTGCCGCCGCTTTAGGGATTTCTTATTCAGGAATTGCAGATGATTATTCTGCCCTTTACTACAATCCTGCAGGGCTTTCACTTTTGTCTAAAAGAGAATTTTCCATTGGATTGGAATTTCAACGTAATTCAACCTCATCCGATTTCTTCGGTTCCAGTTCTTCAATTGCGTCTAATAAAGTTTCGCTCAGTCATATTGGAGTTGTTTTTCCATATAAGACAAGTGTAGGAATTGCAGCGATAGCTGTTGGTTATAATTTTGAACATAATTTTGATAACACACTGCAATTTGACGGGTTTAACCCTTCTTCGTCAATTGTACAGAGTTTGATAAATGAAACAACAGATTTGAAACAAAATCTTGCATATCAAGCATTCCTTGCGGATACGTCATCTAACGGTTCACTCCATTCACCAATTAATGGTAATCTGCAGCAAACAGGATTCATTACCGAACGAGGAGGAATACATAATTTTATGGTGGGTGGTTCCCTCAGTTTATCTGAGTCCTTTTCGGTAGGCTTGGGGCTGGCTACCAAATCCGGGTCGTTTCATTATGCAAGAAAGTATGATGAAACGGATGTAAATAATATGTATACAGTTTGGGATAGTGCTAATTTTACTACTTCTGATTTTTCAAGTTTAACTTTGAATGAATATCTTGATCAAGAGTTTTCAGGATTTAGCGGAACAATTGGATTGCAAGGTCGTTTCAGCGAAGCATTTCGATTTGGAATTACAATCAAAACACCTACCTTTTATCATGTTACGGAAACTTCCTCAAGTTCGATTACAGCAAAATTTGACAATGGATTTGTCGGTGTTCCGAAATATCCTAATAATGAAGGCGCTTTTAACTATAATAATAGTTATGATATTACCACACCCTTTGTATTCGGACTTGGATTCTCTTACCATTCCGGCGGCCTTACTGCTACCAGTGCCATAGAATATAACGACATGACTCAACTTGAATTTTCGAATGCCCTAGTTGAAATTATAAGTACTAACAATGAGATTTTGCGTACATTGACTGGATCATTAACATACGGACTTGGAGTTGAATATGAAATTAAGGATGCGAGTGTTGTATTGAGAGGTGGGTACACGGGCGTATCTTCTCCATATTCCAATCCGAACATTAAAGCCTCAAGAAATATCTTCAGTGTTGGATGTGGCGTATATGTTGCACCTAACGTACGATTGGATTTTGCAGGACGTTTCAGTCCATACTCACAGACGAGATCCAATTATGGAAATTCCGGATCGTTTGTTGATTACACAATCTCTCCCGTGCAGGTATCAGCTCAGTTAACCTATAGATATTGAACTAAAGTAGGTGACTTTATAATTTCATAGTTTTAGAATTATTTAACAGTTATGTTATCTTGAACTAACAAGATAGCATAACTTTTTTATTTGAACCTAATATAGCAGCTTCTAGAGGATAACTGTTGGTTTTATCAAATCCTTATGGGTTCACTATAGCCTTGGAACCGGTTTCAAAACAATACAATGACAAAAAACAATATAATTGGCGACTGTCATTCTGAAAAAGTCTTCGACTGAAAAATCTCTTTTAGAAGCTGAAATTAACAGGATGCATGTGCTAACGGAGATTCTTCATTGCGCTCAGAATGACAAGCATTTCAAAAAATTCTCATTTTCAGGATTCTACGCCCTCATATCATAATGCTATAAGTAACAGCTCTATCCTCCTTCAATTTTACTGACAATCTATTTTTTCAATCAATGTGATTTTGATTTGGCGACCAAACTAAACTAAATTCATAGCTGATTACGTTTCCTGTTTTTTGTAAATTGCATTTATAAATTTATTTAACCGCTCCTATTCCCGTTATGTCGCAATCCTTAATGCAGTCTAATCCTGATTCTCACTTAGATACTTCACATCAACGCCCACTTTCTGCACTTGAATTTTTAGCACTTTTGTTACGCCATAAAATCTTCCTGTTAATAACGACGATAGTTATTGCCGGTATTGCTTTGGGAGTTACCCTTACACTCCCAAATTGGTATGATGCTACAGTTAATTTTGTACCTCCCAGTAATAATCAATCGGGTGTTTCCGGTATGCTCGGTAATGTCTCCTCTGCACTTAAAGACATTGGGCTGACAAAGCTCGGCGGAAAAAGTAGTGAAAGCTATTCTTATATTGTCATTCTCCAATCCAGGTCTTTTTTAGATTCTCTCATTACCCGTTTCGATCTTGCCAAGGACTATAACATTCCTGATTCGATGAGGGATGAAATCAGGACAGTTCTGAAATCTAATATGGAAGTCAGCTATATGCCTGATGGAAATTATACAATGACATTCAGCTCAACCAACCCTAATAAAGCTGCTGATATGGCAAATACGGCACTTACGATTGCCAATTCAATTTCCCGCAGCATACAAATGCAAGAAGCATCGGCAAACCGTGTATATATGGAACAACGCCTGCAAAACACTGAAGAAGTATTGAATCGTATAGGTGATTCTTTGCAAAAGTTTTCTAAAAAGAATTTGGTGTTCTCACCTGTCGACCAGGCAAAAGCTCTTACATCAGCTTTAGCCGATTTAAAAGCGGCCGCTATCAAACAGGAAATTGTGGTGCAGACCTATAAAAATTCTTACGGTGAAGATGACCCTGCTACAAAATTGCAGCAAAAGACTTTGGAAGATATCCGCGGACAAGTTAATAAAGCTCAGAATGAACCAGGGTTCGGAGGTAATTTCTCTATGAGGGATGCAATGGATGTTGGAATTCCTTATATGCGGCTCTATACTGAATTCGAGGCTATGTCGAAAGTGAAGGGTTTTCTTATGCCCATGCTTGAGCAGGCAAGATTGGACGAATTCAAGCAAACGCCGCTTATGTATGTGTTAGACAAAGCCATTGCGCCAAATAAAAAATCCAAACCTAAAAGAAGTTTGATAGTAGGAGGAGCAGCTCTCGGTGCATTATTACTTTCATCACTCTTTGTTCTTCTTCGTTTCAGACTTCAATCGCTTAAAAGTTAATATTGTTTTATGGTAGATTACCTAATTGTAGGTGCAGGTTTTTCGGGATGTGTAATTGCAGAACGTATTGCCACAGTTTTGGGCAAAAAATGTCTTATTGTAGAAAAACGGTCTCATATTGGCGGGAATGCATATGACTACTATAATGAAGACGGTATTTTAGTCCATAAATATGGTCCGCACATTTTCCATACAAATTCACCCAAGGTTGTGGAGTATCTTTCCAATTTCACAGATTGGAATGAATATGAGCATAAAGTCCTGGCTAATGTAGACGGGATAAATATACCTGTTCCCTTCAATCTTAATTCATTGGCTCAGATATTCCATTCGGAAAAAGCCCGGCACTTAGAAAAATTACTCCTTGATAATTTCGGATATGGTACTAAAATACCAATACTCCAGCTTCGCCAATCGACTGAAGGTGAGCTTGCAGAACTTGCAGAATTTATCTACCAAAAGATTTTTCTGAATTACACAAAGAAGCAATGGAACCTTGAACCTGACGAACTTGATGCCGCTGTTACTGCACGGGTTCCGGTATTTATAAGCCACGACAACCGGTATTTTCAAGATGACTTTCAAGGCATGCCCAAGGACGGATATTCTGCAATGTTTAGGAAAATGATTGGTGGCAATCCTCTTGTTGAAGTTGTATTGAACACAGAATATTCGGATATTCTTTCGTCGGTGGAGTTTGGCAAACTTATCTTTACCGGACCGATTGATGAATATTTCGGCTATCAATTCGGCGAGTTGCCATATAGGAGTTTGAGATTTGAACATGCAACATACGATACAGAATTCTACCAGGAGACAGGGACAATCAATTACCCGAATACTTTCGAGTATACACGTCGCACTGAATTAAAATATCTGACAGGACAAAAAAACGAGAAAACAACCTGCACAATCGAATTTCCTCAGCCATTTATCATAGGCGAGAATGAACCCTATTATCCGATTCCTCAAACCCATAATAATGATTTGTATAATCAATACGCTAAAGAAGCGGAGAAGCTTGGTGATTCGGTAATCTTCTGCGGCCGTTTGGCAGATTACAAGTATTATAATATGGATCAGGTGGTAGCGCGAGCTCTTCATATTTTTGAGAAAAAAATCAACATCTAAATACTGCCTTTTGTTTTAGACAAGCTGTTCATAACCGGCAATAATTTCCCCTGGAGCTTTATGATTCACATCACACCCTATACTCCATCGCACCGAGACGAATGGGATACTTTTGTTCAAAATTCCAATAATGGAACTGTATTCCATACCCAGCAATTTTTATCATACCATCCTGAAGATCGATTCCAATTTCATCATCTCTTGTTTTACGATGATAAAAAACTTATTGCTGTTCTCCCTGCTGCACTCCGTGAAAATGGAACATCCCTCGAATCTCCCATTGGTGCAAGTTATGGAGGGATAGTACTCTCCCCGATGCACTACCAAAAACACGAAGGGATCGTAGACGTCCTTGTGAATTATAGTAAAGAAGCAGGTTTTGCAAAAATATTCTTAACGCCCGCACCGTTTTTTTATCAGAAAAAGCAGATGCAGAATATTGACTATGCGCTTGCATTCAAAGGGTTTGATTTTGACCGTCACTATATTTCCCATATCATCGAGCATGGAACTTCAGAGGAGTATTTCTCATCGTTTAATGCAACTGCTCGAAACTCAGTCCGGCAATTTCATAGAAATACAAATACAAGTATCGAGATCACAACAGAGAAATCTGCATACGAAGAGATATACCCTATCTTAGTCGAAAACAAAATTCGTCATAATGCCCACCCTACTCATACACTGGCTGAAATGCTTCTTTTGCAGGAGCTTTTCCCTGAGTTAATCAAACTATTTATTGCGCGGATGAACGGCAAAGCGATCGCAGCTTCATGGGTGATAGGATGTAATACAAAAGTCACGCTTTGTTTTTATAACATGATGCTTTATGAATTTGAGCAACTGCACCCGATGTATGCTCTTATGAGTGAGATAGTAGGTTGGTCTGTAAAGCGTGGCAGCAGTTTCGTGGATATCGGTGTTTCGCAGGATACGAAGAATGAAAACCCAATGACCCCGTCTTATTCATTGATAGATTTCAAGGAGAAGTTTGGTGCTGTGGGTATGCTTCGGAGTACGTTTAGGAAAATACTGTAAATATTTGTTTTTCTTATTTTGCCAATGCGTCTATTTGTTAAAATGTAATTAAACCTTTTAAACTACGTAGGGACATAGAATACATAGCCACATAGTTCTTTTGTCAATAATGAGATAACATTACTCCCCTACCTCAATCCCCTGAAAAAAACCATTTTCAATCCAGCTCTGAAACCATTCTGATATTTTAGGTTCAATCGCTGATATTTCTTCTTTAAATTGCTCTCCCATTTCTATAAGGGATTCACCCAGTGTTTTCCCGGCTGCAAGTCCACTTAGAATGACAAAAGCAGGGTGCTCAATGGTCATCCTCCAAGTTAAATATTCATTCCGAAAAACAACTAAATACTCTTTCTTTCGCCTAATCACTTTCGGAACCGATTTATTCCCAAGAACAGCACCAAAATATGAATTAACCGGATATTCATTTGCCAGAAGTGCAAAACCTACAATTGGTATCAGTTTCACCGAATCCCATTTATCTGCCGGGATTGCTGCAATTGCTTCCGATGAAAGTACAGGTGACTCCTCTACATCCATAATAGAACTAATGGTATATTCCAAACGGGCTAACTCTACAAGGAAATCACGTTTCTTATAAGGAAGTGTTCCTAAGAATTTAGGGAAATGTGCCCCTGCAACATTCAATGTATAACTTTTGGATGGATATTGCTCAAAATAGCTTCGTGACACTTCTTCGAATTCCTCATCTCCGAGAAAGTGCTTTACTGCTTCATAATCACTGGTGAGGGCTTCTTCCAGACGTGCAAAATATGCATATTGATATGCTTGCATGCGTTCTTTTGGAGAGAGGGTTTTGGAAGGCAGTACAATTGCTTCAGCTACTTCTGTCGGGAGAATCGCTATTGCCTCAGGGGAAGTCCAGGCATCGTCGTTATTCCCGGGATAGGAAATAACGGCTTTCATCCAATGCTGGAATTGCTCGAGAGAGATATGGGGGATTTGCATAGCGTTATTCAAAAAAGAAAATGGCCAGTCAAACTGGGCGAAAGTGTTGTCCAACTACTTGCCAAATAATGGCATACAATGATTCATGCAATTTAATAAATTAAACTTAATTTTGTCACACTGAGCGGAGTCGAAGTGTTTGAACACTTCGACTCCGCTCAGTGTGACTGGGTTGATTTAGATATCTTACGACATTTAAATTGCTTGCTATATCTTAATAAACCTCGTCAGCTCCACCCTACCATCATATTGAGCTACCACAAAATATGTCCCGATCGGGAAACTTACAATCGGCATGGTCAGCACGTTCACACCCCTCATACGAACAGGTGAATCTAAAGTATAAACTAATTGCCCTACTGTATTATAAATCTTAATATTAATGTCACTTTCCTTTTCGAGTAACATCTGCAGAGTAACTTCATCATGCTTTGCTTCTACTAAATTTGGAACAACCTCTATAGAAGCAAGTAAATCAGGAGCATACGGAAGTGACTCAGGGTCAATACCACATGGAATCACCAACGAATTAGGAGTAATTGTAAATGTTGCATCTTTTTTATACGGCATCCTCCTGCTGCTTTTTCCGTCATCTACAGTTACAAAGGCATGTGCATCTTTCCCTGCAAAATGAACAATCGGGAACTCAGCTATATACTGGTACGGCTTATCTGTCGGATACAGATTATATTCATATTTTACATTTTCGAATTGTACGGAAATTTTGGCTGAAAGGATTGGTGATTCACTACGAATAAACACAACAACCCGTTGCCTATCCTTCACAGGAAATGTAGGAATGGCAGGAGAAATAATTGTTCCTGCCCTTAGCATAGCGGCTGGAATGTTAGCTCTACCGTATCCCAATGTGTCATTTTTCCAATTTGCATTGGTAGCAGTTTCATATAAATATTTTTTTATTTCCCAGGGACGAAGTTCTGGGAAAGCAGACAGGAAAAGTGTTGCCGATCCTGCCAGCAACGGTGTGGCGAGCGATGTTCCGCTGGTAGCTCCCAAAGCAAGAGTGTCACCCGTAGAAGAGCAAACCACTTTTACTCCTTGTGTGGCTATATCAGGTTTAATTCCTCCGTCACCTCTCGGTCCATGTGAGGAGAAAGTTGCCGGGGTTATCCCGTCTTGAGCAACAGCAGCCACGGCAATAACACTGTCTGCATCAGATGGAGTAATCAATGTGCTGTCACGAGGACCTTCGTTTCCTGCAGCCGTAATACAAAGCACACCACGCTTAACTGCATTATTCACCGCTATTGATGCTATAGTAGTTCTACCGTTAAAATCCTTAAATATATAATTTTCTTCATCTTGCTGGTTGAAATCCGAATATCCGAGAGAAGAACTGATAATATCTGCCCCTTGTGCTTCTTCCCATTCAACAGCAGCTGCATAGTTATCTTCCTCAAGATGCTGCTCAGTAGAAAGATCCTCGGTTTTTGCAAGTAGAAATTGAGCGTGAGGTGCAATCCCAATTAAAGAATCCTGTTGGAATCCACATACTGTAGAGAAAACAACTGTACCATGATAATCTTGCCCGCCGGCATCATTTGCCTCATTTCCAGTTACAGAATCTCTATTAATAAAGTCGTATTCATTTAAAATATTGGCTCTTTTAGTAGATTCATGGAATTTCCACCTGAATCCGGTGTCGAGAAAACCGGTGAGTGTGCCTTCACCCAGAATTCCCATCGAATGAAGTTCGGGTATGCCAATCATTTGCGCTTGATTGAACGATGGACCATAACGAAACACTCCACAATCGGAAGTTGCATCAAGAATTGAACCAGCAATTGGTGTATGAACCAAATAACGCGCTTGATCGAGTGTATTATTCACAGAAAGTGCTTGCAGTTTAGTAGCAGTACGTTTTACCCTTTTTACAAAAGGGAGGAGTTTGATTCCTTCGGCAATTGCAGAATCGCATCGAACGACCGCATAATTATTCCACCGTAACTGGAGTATGACATCAGCTTGCAGCAAAGCGAGTGACTGCAGATATGGTTCATAGAGAGGTGCATCTTCGAGTGAAACAAGATTGGCAGGCGTTAGCATCTTTCCACGCCGTTCGAGACACCTGTCATTATGTAAGGCAAGTGTTTTCTTATAAATTCCAGAGTTTTCCGTAAACTTTTCGGGCCCCTTATCCTTAAAAAATACACGATAGGTATGGGTTTGTGCGTTTGAGAAGTTTGAAGCACATACTATAAGTGTACATATCAGAATAAAAACAGTATTACTATGAATTTTAGTAGATTGCAGAATCATTTTTAATCAATTTGTTGAATACAGTAAAATCTAAATTACCTAATTTTCTTGAAAATATAAGCCCATGAAACAGTTTTCAGATAAAAAGACAGCCGGATATACGGCAGCAAAACAAGCAGTTGCCTTTGCTTTCCCTAAAGTAGGAATTATCCGCGCACGCGGAACTGACACATTGGATTTGTTAAACCGACTTTCGACCAATGAACTTTCTAAGTTACAGCCCAATCAAGGTGCAAGGACAGTCCTCACCTCCGATAAAGGACGTATCGTAGATGTTCTTACTGTAATAGTGAACAATACAGGTGCTTTGTTACTATGTTGTGATGATAATGAACAAAATGTAGTCTCGTGGCTTAGAAAATATACGATAATGGACGACTGCAAAGTAAGCACAGCTACCGATGAGTTCTGCACTTTGGAAATTCTCGGACCGGAAGCTGCAAGTTTGATTCAGGAATTATCCGGAGAAACATTACTCGATCTACCGATGAGCCACTGGCGAAATGTTACCGTTTTCGGTGAATCAGCCATTCTGCTTCGTCAGCCGGCAATGAGTGAATTTTCGTTTTTACTGCTGTTTGATTCCTCGCAAAAAGATGTTGTCCGTGCAAAGTGCGATGAGCTTTCCTCAGAAGTTCCTATAATGACTGCTGAAGAATATGAAATATTGCGAATTGAGGCAGGTATGGGTGCTTTCGGAGCTGAATTAACTGATGGATACAATCCGCTTGAGGCAGGTTTGCTTCATTTGGTGAATTTCAAAAAGGGCTGCTATATCGGACAGGAAGTGATTGCCCGAATTGACAGCTATAACAAGGTAAAGCAGCGTATTATGGGGTTTACTTCTGCTATTCAGCTTCCGGTAGGAGCAGAAATCAAGGTAGATGGTAACGTTGTCGGGAAAATAACCAGTTCTGTTTTATCACCTGAGTTCGGGTGGATTGCTTTGGGGTATATTCGGGGTGAGCATGCTCATCCGCAGTCGGTTGTTAGTGTGGAATCGAGGGATGGTGGTGTTGAGGCGGTTATTGTTGGATTGCCGTTTGAGTGAGGAAGGATTATGTTAAGTTAGCTGTATATTGACTTCCATTACCAAATTAAGAAAATAAAAATAAAGCAAAGGCAGTTATTACAACTGCCTTTCCATATATATAGATAGAAGAATGGTCAGTTGTAGCAACTGACATGATCGAAACTTTCCATTTCTTTATTTTTCTTTAGAAGCCTCTGCTTTACGCTCTTCACTCAGAGCAATTGCTATTGCTTGCTTGCGATTTGTCACTTTCCCTCCCTTACCGCCTTTTCCTGATTTGAGCGTACCTTCTTTAAATTCATGCATTACTTTTTCTACTTTATCAGGCGCCTTTTTTGATTTCTTAGCCATAGTTTTATTAAAAATTTATTTTAAAATTAGATGGAACTCTATTGATCCTTAGAATGCAGAATTAATGTGAGTCCGATCCGTTTGTATTACAAATTTTATTTATCAGCTATATGATTACCATACTAAAGTACGAACCATGATTTTTGAACTATAATTGCTACAATGCAAAATTAAAGAACTGAAATTCGAAAGTATTACACGATTTCGAGAAAAATTTACATCATTTCCACTTCTCATTAGGCAGGTTTAGATGCTATAGCCGGTTTAACACCTATCCAGGCAGAACATCGTATGGTTGTCACTTTGTCTCCACATCAATAATCCCCTGCCCCAACTCCCCTAAATACACAAGTATTGTCGGTATATAAATATCAACTCCATTATCACAATTGGTAAATATCAAAAGTCCTTGCTTCGATTTTGGGAGCATAAACACTATTGTATGGACTCCTTTATCATCACCCCCATGAGTAATAGCACTTTCCCCTTTGCCGATATTTTCGTCAACCAGCCACCCCAAACCGAAATACTGATTCTTTTTTGTTCGCACTTGATTTGAAATCATTTGACCATACAGCTCTTTCGACAGACCGGCGCCATTCATAATATGAATCATGAATTTGCAGTAATCACCAACAGTCGTCAGCAAGTCGTCTGCAGCATTAGCGGATGAGTTTTTATAGGTTTCGTACAAATTTCCTTTACCATCATGCCATTTTGCAAATCTTGACTCTTTCCTTGTGCTATCCCAATAATAACGGGTGTCATACATGCCCAAGGGTTTGAAGATAAGTTCACTTGCCAATTGATCTAATGTTTTCCCGAACTTTTTCTCTAAAGCTCTTCTCAAATATTCAAATCCCTCACCGGAATATTGATATTTTGTACCAGGGTCAAACTCAAACGCTAACTTTCCATCCGCATTTTTATATCGCCAATTCGGGAATCCCGTTTGATGACTTAAAATATGTCTGGTCGTTAACTTTTTAGCTCTCGGGTCGTTTGCAATGTCAGGGTCAATCCAATATTCATACAATGGTTTATCTAAATCCCATTTCCCTTCGTTCACTAATTTTAAAGTTACAAGTGCCGTAATAGGTTTTGTGAGAGAAGCTACATTGAAAATCGCATTGTCAGGAGCGGGTCTTCCCTTTTCAAGTTCACCATATACTTTTGCTTCCTTTATTTTCCCATCTTCTATATATCCTATTCCCAATACAGGAATATGCTTTTTTACCATCCACTTCTCTGTTTCCGCTTTATCCTTAAACAGCAGTTTTTCATTGACACTGTCTTCTTTATCCTGATGGTCGTAGCTTAAGCATCTGCTTAGTTTCCATTCTCCTTTCTCCAGAAGCCAAACGTTGGTAAATTGTGCCGTACTTGTAAAATATTCAGGTTTATCTTTTTCTAAAGCAAAGAAGCTATGTTTACCTGTTTGGATTGCACCGTATAGTACTCCTTTCTTCATTAACGGGAATACTTGCATACTACCCTCCACCAGCCGCCTTATAGGTTTGTAACTTAACTTGCAAATATTATTCTTAACACTGGTAATAAAGTCAGCTTTGGAATTGATAATTCCGGCTTGGTCATGATAGAACTCGAAACTATCGCTTATGATGTTTTCAAACTGGTGAATGTCACATGTATTATAACCGATATTAAACAAGAGACTGTCTTGTTTCAGGATGGCCTTGAACAGATCTGATGATTTATCGACTTGGGAAAATAAATTGAGGGAGGTAAATAGCAGCAGAATTGTAATTGTTACTGATTTCATTTATTAAGTAGTAATAGTAGAATATTGTATGTTCTGAATGTTTATTCAAATTCTAGATTTTTAACCAAAAGTCAGCTGTTTTTTTTGATTAGTACTACTTTCAATTATTGATTTTGTTTCAAAAAGAGTATAATTAATTCTACTAGTATTTAAGAATACTAAAAAAGCCGCTTCCCCATCAGGGAAGCGGCTTTTGATTTACCAATACATCAACTGATGTTTACTTAAACATCTTTGTCAACCATCCGCCATGGTTCATAAAGAACGGTACGAACACAAGTGAAATGATAGCCATAAGCTTAATCAGGATATTCAGCGCAGGACCGGAAGTATCCTTGAACGGATCACCCACCGTATCACCCACAACCGCCGCTTTGTGTGTATCAGAACCCTTGCCGCCGAGTTTACCTGTTTCAATGTATTTCTTTGCATTATCCCATGCACCACCGGAGTTTGCCATTGAAATAGCAAGCATCACGCCCACAATCAACGCACCGATTAACATACCTGCAAGCATCTGAACACCGAATAAGAAACCAACTACAAGCGGAGAAATAATAACCAACAGACCCGGAGCAACCATCTGACGCAATGAAGCTTTAGTTGAAATGTCAACGCATGTTGCGTAATCAGCACGTGCAGTTCCTTGCAAAAGTCCCGGGATTGTGCGGAACTGACGGCGAACTTCTTCAATCATATCAAAAGCAGCTTTACCAACAGCGCGCATTGTCATAGCAGAGAATGCAAACGGAAGTGAAGCCCCTACAAACAAACCTGCCATCACCTCAGGGTTAAGCATATTGATTTCAGGTAGGTTTGCACGTGTCAAAAATGCTGCTGTAAGAGCAAGCGAAGTGAGTGCAGCCGAACCGATAGCAAAACCTTTTCCGATAGCAGCAGTTGTATTTCCGGCTGCATCCAAAGCATCAGTGCGCTTACGAATGTCTTTACCCATACCCGCCATTTCGGCAATACCACCTGCATTATCAGAAACAGGACCGTAAGCATCAATAGTTAGACCTACTGCAATTGTACCAAGCATACCGATAGCCGCCATTGCGATACCATACATACCGGCAAAGGAGAATCCAAGCACAACCGTAATCGCCATCAAAAGCATTGGCAAAACACTACTGTTATATCCCAAAGACAAACCGTAAATAATATTGGTCGCAGCACCTGTTTTGGATGCATCTGCAACTTCCTGTACCGGTTTGAATCTGTGTGATGTGAAATACTCTGTGATAAGTCCGATGAGCAAACCGGAAATCAATCCAGCTGCCAAACAGATAAATACACCTGAGTTATGATATTCTTTTGTTCCGATAACAAATGTCTGAGGAATCATCATCATCGTAGGGTAGTACAATCCTACAAGCATGAGAAGTGTAGAAAGAACAAGCGCAGTTTTGAGCGCACCCTCCACTTTTTCTTCAGTTTTTGGTTTGATAAAAAAGAGCGAAATCAAACTTGCTACAATACCCACACCACTCACGAAAAGCGGGAAAAGTAATGCAGAGAGACGGGTATCGTCCGGAAGCAACGTAAATGCAGCTGCACCGATAACCATCGCCGCACATGTACTTTCTGCCACCGAACCGAACAAGTCGGCCCCCATACCTGCAATATCACCCACATTATCGCCTACGTTATCAGCTATAACTGCGGGGTTGCGAGGATCATCCTCAGGAATCCCTGCTTCAACCTTACCTACAAGGTCGGCACCCACATCAGCAGCTTTAGTATAAATACCACCGCCTACGCGTGCAAACAATGCAACCGATGAACCGCCGAGAGCAAATCCCGACAGGATTTCCATAAGGATATGTGTCTCGATATTCGGTAATAAGGCATTTAATCCCATATACACTGCCATCATACCGATAATTGCAAGTCCGGTAAGACCAAATCCCATCACCACACCCGACTTAAACGCAATTCCGAATGACTCTGCCAGTGAAATACGTGCAGCAGCCGCAGTACGGACGTTCCCTTTAGTTGCTATTTTCATCCCGATAAAACCGGCAGCTACCGAAATTCCCGCACCAATCAGGAAGCTCATAGCTGAGTACATTCCGGTAGAGATATTCGTATGCGGGTCGTTTACCGTAAGTGCAATAATAATTGCGAATATCACCATAAACAGCGCAAGAATACGATATTCACGTTTCAAAAACGCCATTGCACCTTCGGCAATCGCATCAGAGATTTCCGTGAGTTTTGCCACTTCTTGCGGTGATTCAGCACCTTTTTCAATTGAAACGGAGGTAACCATCCGCGAGTACATAAATGCCACCAACAGCGACAGTGCGCCCAAGCCAAATATTAACCAAATAACCATATAATTTGAAAAAATGTGATACAATACTGATTGTTTTTTGACTGATAAGATTTTAAAACAGAACCGTACGGATAAATATACTTTACATATTTGGCAAGTATTTGAACATTTCAACTGCGTTCAGTGTGACGTAGCTTTTTAGTATTTTAAACAGACATAACAACTGTGTCATACTTAGCATAGTCGAAGTATCGGAAACTTGCCGTTTTCACAACTTGCTATGCCTATATAATACTGTCAGCCAATCAACTCCTTAAAAAATACTTTTTGATAATTGGCGTTTTCGCCTTATCTTCGTATTCTGTTTCCTGTACATGAATCCTTAGCTCAGTTGGTTAGAGCGTTACCTTGACATGGTAAAGGTCACTGGTTCGAGTCCAGTAGGGTTCACACAAAACTCTCAGATGAAAAAGAAGCTCCATACGTTCAGATATGGAGCTTTTTTATTTCATAAGAGGGTTTCTACTTTCATTACATTCCTGCTAATTTCTTTACTTCGGCAAGTGTCATCGACTTCGGGCGTACAATCGGAGAATTGAACAGGCGATGGAACAGAATCTGTGAACAAATTCCCATCGCTCTCGAAACACCGAACATCACAGTATAGAATTCAAACTCTTGCAATCCGTAATGATGAAGCAAGGAACCTGAAGCTGCGTCCACATTTGGCCATGGATTTTTCGCTTTGCCTTGTTCACGGAGAACTTCCGGCACGATTCTAAACAATTTTTGCATGATTTGGATTGTATCATCTTGCAAATTGTGTTTTTCAGCGAATTGATGGAATGCTGTGAAACGCGGGTCGGTAACACGGAGTACTGCGTGGCCGTATCCCGGGATAACCTGCCCGCTGCTTAGACGTTTCCATGTGTATTCACGAAGTTGCTCATCAGTCGGTACACCGTTGAATTCATGTTTCAAATCTAAGATAAAGCGCAAGCATTCCTGATTAGCCAAACCGTGAAGTGGACCGGCAAGACCGTTCAATCCTGCACTCACAGAATAGAATACATCAGAAAGCGCAGAACTTACCACATGGGAAGTCATCGCACTTACGTTACCGCCTTCGTGATCACTGTGCAATACAAGATATAACCTGATCAAATCACGGAAACTTTCATTATCCGAAATGCCAAGCATATGAGCGAAGTTTGCACTCCAGTCAAGTCCTGCTTGAGGAGCAATCGGGTCACCTTTACCGAAACGGATGCGGTAGATGCCTGCTGCGATAGTTGAAATTCCACTCAAAAGTGTGATTGAATCTTCGGCTGTAGCCTGCCACAATGCATCTTTCGAGCCGCCTTCTTCATATACTTTGCGGTATTTAGATTCACGCTCGAGGGCTAATATACCTACACTGAGCATTACCATTGGATGGGAATCCTTCGGCATAGCTTTCAGCACATCCCAAATATAATCAGGAACAGCAGCTTTTTTAGCAAAAGCGTGTTGAATCTCATCATGTTCGTCAGCATTCGGCTTGGATCCTGTGCAGAGTAGAAAGAAAATATCTTCAGGAGTTGCGTCTGTAAGTTCAAGAATAGGAATATTGCGGATTCGAAGACCTTCGTCGGCAGAAACAGAGGAAGTATCACATAACAAGGCAGGAACTGCCCTCATGCCGCCAAGAACTTGTTCAATTGCAACAGTTGCGATTTGTGTATCGCCATGTTCTTTCATCAAAGCCGCACGGTCAGCACGAAGCCCCGGCAACATTTCCATCAGTCGAGAAGTAAATAATTCCATACAACACCTAAAATTTGAAATAATTAGTTAATATCTGTGTAAAACGAGGTGCAAGCCCCGTTGATTTTGTGCAAAATTACCAATATCTTTCCACTCACAAGGCATAAAAATTCAGCTTTTTTGAAATATCTCTCGAGAGTATCGTTTCAAATTTTATGAAGTGAGTATCAAGATAATTAAGATTGCTGATGAATCTTCATTAATCAACAGAATCGCTGCTCGTTTTATTAATTGATTTGCTAAATATTTAGCTTGGAATATTAAACGACTGATATGTTCAGTATATAATCATCTTGACATTCAAATCTTACCGGGCAAGTACAATAGGAACTGTTTTTGTAAAATCCCCGGTACTTATTGTGCAATAATACACACCGGCCGGTATCTGCGTGTTAGTATATGTCAATCCATTCCATTCAAAGGAATGCTCCCCACTTGCTTGAAATACTTCTGTTTTATGATCTATCTCTTCACCTAACATATTGGTTATTTTGAAATCAACTCTTGACCGGGTATTTAATCTGAAATGAATAGTTGTCCCTTCACTAAACGGATTTGGAGTAGCTGAAATGGTATTCAGTTCTTGTCCGGCTGTCCATTCCTCCACTCCTGTTGCAGCTATTACAATTGTTTGAGTCACACTGTCTATTTCTCCTGTTGCTTCGGATGAACCGAGCGGAGAAGCTCCATCTTTTTTGCCCCCGGTTTCATCATTTGATACAAGTTTCACTTGATAGGTACCGGCTTGGGTATATGCATGCGACGGGTGAATATCCGTACTTGTATTCCCATCGCCAAAGTTCCATTCATACTTTACATTACGGCGGAAGGGGAAAGTCATATTTGAAAATTCAACTTTCTCACCTACTGAATACGTTTTCTTTGTAGGAATTGCAAAACCTGATTTGAATTTTACTGTGGATAAATTTGTTGGAATTTCCCAGGCGGACATATAATACGTAGGGGCTTTTACATCATCCCATAGTGAAATGGTAGTAAATTTACTTCCACTTGCACTTACCTGCAAGCCAACAAATTTTTCACCTTCTTCACTCAATGCTACCTTATATCCTACCGATTCTGTATTATCACTCAATCTAAGAATTTTTGTGTCTTTTATTCTACCGGCTCCTGTGAAAAATACATGGTTGTTATCAGGAAGGAAAAAACTCCGATCATCCCCTGTGGTTATAGCTTTAATTTTATGAGTTCTGCTCAAATCGAATACACCTGCATTACTCAAAACTGAATTATCATCAGCAGATATAATACACTTCAAACAATTATCATTAAAATAATAGGAAGGTAATGATTGGTCGAGGCTATAAAAATTACAATGTTTGTAATACTTAGTTCCTTTATTAGTTCTTTTCTCTATTCTATTGAACACTATGTAATTACCCGACGGGGAAAAAGCAAGATAGTTTGTTCCCAAACTTCTATCGCTTATACCGGTACCGTTTACTGCAATTTTATCTTTTTCGGCAGAAGAAATATCAATAAAGGTATTATCTTCTGTATTCAGAACCCTAATCCCACCATCAATTCCGCTCGAATCCTCATTCGGATAACTTTCCCAAGCGTATGCTACTCCGCAAGCAATATATTTCTTATCTAATGATTGGATAAAAATTGGCTGAGTATTCACTGCCACATCGTATGCTAAACGAAATATACCCTTTACAACGACCATCATACTAATTTCCTTCTTGGGATAACTTCCACCGGGGATACCCGGAATAACCACATCAAAAACTTTGAATAGTACATCAAAAGTACTATGCTCTTCTTCGTATAAATAGAGTTGTGTCCCCGATTTATTAAAGAACATCTGACTTGGATGTGTATTTCCGATCAATGAAGTAGAATATGGAATTGGTGTCGACGAAAAGACATCCGCAAGATGTTTCTTTGTATTATAATCAACCAGTTCAATTCGTTCGGATTGCAGCATTCTGTCCGGACCTTCATTCCAAATCGCTCTATAGAAGACAGCAATATATTGTTCGTTATATGTTGCCATCGCATACACCTGCCCATTAGGATAGTCATATTGCCAAAGCATACTTTCATCTTCAGCTTGTGCTTTGATGAACGAAAATGTAAGAATTACAAGCATAAGGAGTATCTTTTTTACCATTGTGTTTTCCTTGATAGTAAATTGATGAAATAGTTCTTTTTTAAATTGAAAGAAAATGGTGTAATATCCAATAATAGTTTATTGCTCACAAATATGGTTGTAAAATTCAAATAAGTATAAAAACGACAGCCCTCAGCACTTTTTCACCACAGCGAGCGTAATATCATCCGATTGCGGTGCCTCGCCTGCATGCGTCTGTACTTTTTCAATAATATGCTTAACGATTGCACAGGCAGATTCACCGGCACTTTCCCGTAATACATTACAAGTTTGCTCTTCTGAAAATTCTACATTTTGTGTGTCCATTGCCTCCGAGACACCATCAGTATAGAGCAAGAGTACATCACCGTCCGAAAGGGTAACTGCCCCCTGCTTATAAGGTGGTGTAAAATCTAAAATTCCCAGAATTATTCCTCCTTCACTCAGCTCAACTACCTCACCACCTGAACGCAAAAGAATGGGCGGATTGTGCCCGGCATTCACATACTTGAATGTTGAATCCCTACTATTGATAATTCCACAGAAGAAGGTTATGAATTTATCCGCTCCTGTATTTTGATATACGATTGCATTGATTCGTTCTATCATATCCGGTAACTCAAGCCGAAGCGGAGCAAGTGCCCGTAAAGCTGCTTGCACATTCGCCATTAATAACGATGCAGGCATTCCCTTGCCCGAGACATCGGCGATTGCCACCAACATTTCATGCTTCGAAAGCGGAATAAAATCATAATAATCCCCCCCCACTTGCTTGGAGGAAATACTGACAGCAGCTAAATCATATCCCTCGAAATGAGGGATTTTATCCGGCAGCAGCTTCATTTGAATATCGTGAGCAAGTGCAATCTCGCTTTCGAGACGCTTTTTATTGACCTCCTCTTGAAACAGCCTTGCGTTTTCCAGAGCAGCGAGAGCAGTATTGCCAAGAGCTTCAATAAATGAAATATCATCGCGGCTGAAAAGTCCTCCGTGAAGTTTTTTCCCAACTACCAAAACTCCCTTTACTTCACCTTGTATCATCATTTGGGAAATGACATTGATTCCATTTTTAGTTGTGAAATCTTTTAGTTCGGTACTTGACGGGATAAATTCAGTAACAGTAGGTTGTTGTATCCCCGCAAATTCTCGCAAGTATTCCTGCGAAATATCTACCCCCAGACGGTGGATTATACTTTCAAATACTCCGTCTTTCAGGATAAACATCGAGAACCTGCTAACCAAGGTCTGCCCCATGAGTCTGTAGGAAAACAGTTTGATAATCTGCTCGCGTGAAAGAAGAGTGCTAAACTCCCTGCTCATCTCGAACATTGCGGTAACAAGTTGATTACGCTGCTCTATTTGCGTTTTGGAGCGGAGCAGAGATTGAATGGAACGTGCGTTTTGGAGGGCATTGGCAGCTACTACACTTACAAGTGCAGCATAGTGCTGTTCTTCATCAGAGAAATCCAATCCAAAGGGTTTACCGAGACATATTGCTGCCAATAGTGTCGTTTGATTGCGAAGCGGCATCACATAGTGATATTTATTTTCGCGAAGGATTTGTTCACCTTCACTGTCGGTAAGCTCTCTGAATGTATGGACAGGAAAAAATTCCAAGGAAGATAATTCTGTACGGCCTTTAGCTAATGCTACTGTAAATTGGGTTTGTTCAGGGTTAGGAAGAATGACATTAGCCCTGACGATACGCAGCTTCCCCATCAAGGTTAGAAGCGCAGCATTAAGAATAAATTCTTCGTCGCTCGATTCATTAAGACGGGCGCTGAGCTCAAGAAGTGACTCGAGATTAATGAGTGATGAAGACATTATAAACCGGCTTGGATATAGTACAAATTATTATGGCAATTTACGGAAATTTTACGGGTTATTGATTGTGCTGTTTTGCAGTAAACACGATTGGAATTTTCATGTGTAATAATTGATTGAAAACTACATTGGTTATTTGTGAACTTTGTGAAACCTTTGTGAACTTTGTATTAAGATATTTTACCATAATGGTCACAAAGATTTACACAATGAGCACAACTACACATTGATAGATTTTTAGCATTCATTTGTAATTGCTAAGGTCTTAACAAGAACAACAGAGCAATTTAGGATAAAGCCCTCCTTGCCATGTAAGATAAATAAGAAAAAGGCTGAGTCTGTTTATCATTTACTTCTTTATTCGTAAATTGAACTATGTTTTCTCGGAATTGAATCCTCAATTATTTTTTTTCATTTGCCTACGAGTAATTTTTACCGCTTTTCGTTTTTCAATTCAATGATATCCGGCACTCTGTTTAAGAAGCTTTTCATTATTGTAACTGCATTATTTTTATGTAGTGGTATTTCGTCTGCGCAGGAATCTGCCGTCACCTTCCACGGAGCTACCTATCTTTCTGTAGACGGCTATACCTCCTCAAGTCAGGATTCATCATGGAAACCGAGAATGCCTCCCTTATCTGCCCGTGGGATATTCAAGGCTAACATTTCACTTTATGATAAAGTCGATATTCCTTTTGAAATTTATGCCGCTACCAGCGGACTTGGATTTCAACAGCCTTTCAATCAATTCGGAATGAGCCCACGTTTTGGCTGGCTGACAGTTCATGCAGGATATTTCTCGACAAAATACTCCGAGCTTTCGTTTGGTGATGTGCGTATGCTGGGCGGAGGGTTCGAGGCAAATCCCGGTAAGTTTCGAATTGCTGCTCTCTATGGAATTGCTAGACAAGCCCGATCTAAAGATACTACCGTAGGATTTCTCGGTGAATACAAACGCATCCTTACAGCAGTTAAACTCGGCTATGGTGATGAGAGCGAATATTTCGTACACTTTAATGCAATTAAAGCAGTTGACGATTCATCCACATTATTTGCCGACTCAACTTCCCCTTTGGCTACTGAGAACCTTGCTGCAACATTAAATTTCGGACTTCCCTTTTCAGGTTTTATCTCAATGAACGGAGAAGTTGGTGTTTCCGCTTTCTCAAATGATATTCATTCACCTGAACTAACAGGAGATAAAGTTCCGAAAATTCCAAGTTTCCTTTTTACACCACGATACTCGTCACAACTTGACGGAGCAGCAAAACTCTCAATCCTTATCACTCCGTCTTCCTTTTGGAATATACGTTTAAACTCTCAATGGATAGGACCGGGATATGTCTCACTGGGATATGTGCAACTCCAGAATGACATCCTTGAAACGACAATCGCTCCTTCTGTCCGTTTATTCGAAAGTAAACTGCTTCTTCGCGGCTCATTCGGTATGCGGTATAATAATCTGCGGAATACCCGACTTTCATCTACCCGTAGGATTATCGGATCGTTTCTTTCATCTGCCCAAATATTAGATAACCTCGGTCTGGACATTCAATATTCCAATTACGGATTGCGTTCAACCCACGTGAATGATACAATGAGAGTGCAGAATATTTTTCAAATGCTGTCGATATCCCCCCGGTGGAATTTCACCGGATGGGGAGCAAATCATGCTTTATCAGCATCTTATGCTTATCAAAATATGGATGATAAAAATATTTTTACATCCATAAGCACTAATAGCAGCACTTCACTCTGGTCTCTTGTACATACTCTTTCGCTAGAACCGGACCTTAGTTTTACCTCGAGCGTATTTTACACTTCGATATTTACCACCTTCCTCAACACTAAAGCTTTGAATCTTTCAGAGACTGTCAGTAACAGTTATTTGGACAACAAATTGATGGTTTCTCTAACGGGAGGATATAGTTTCGTACAGACAATCGGGCAGGACAATCAAATAATCGGACGTTTGTCGGCGGCGTATCAACTTACTACGTCATCACAGTTGATTCTTACTCTCAATTCAAATAATTACGATTATGCCCAAGCGGTTTCAGGTAATCCTTCTTTTCGGGAGTATCAGGCGAGTTTGCAGTATCAGTTGACGTTTTAATTCCGAACATACATCCTTACTGTGACCTAACAGTAAACAACAGCAACACCGTAACAGCAGCAGCAGCTACAAAAAGAATGGGCTCGGCAACCTCCCCAAAGAACCCTTTGGGCTGCTCCGGAACAATTGATTTAGTAAAAGGATATGAAGGAATTTCTACAATCCCTACATCACTCCGGGCAATCGTATCACGGACAATTGCTGAAAATTGAGGAATTTCTATAAGGTTTCCATTTTTATGAAAAACTCCCTTAGTAATAATCTGCCCTTCGCGGATGAGTGAGTCACCTGATTCACTATATAGAAAATATCTCACTGCACAATCTTCAATCTGAACCTCTGCCCTTTGCTTTTGAGCAGGATTCCCTTCGTAAAGGCTTATTTTCTTGAGTGAGACTAGCTGCTGTTGCAGAAGCCATGCAGCCGGATGGGCAGATATGGTTAAACCGCAAGAATCTATTGAATATTTAGACAGGAAAGAAATGTGGTGTATTCCGGCAGAGTGTGAAAGCGAATCAATGATAGAATAGTTCGATTGCGGTTTTGTTGCATATCCGTTACTTAATACAAGAATGCAAAATATCCCTACTACCAGAATCAATCGGAATAATGACTTGTCTTGAGTAGCTATCATAGTATGATTTGGATGAAAAGTATGGCAAGTCATGGAAACCAAAACTCATTTTTTGAGACTGTTTCTGCAAATTTACCTTACTTTAACGTCATAAAAAAACCGCTATGCAAAAAGCTGTAGCGGTTTTCTTAGTACCTTTAATAAACCTTAATGAGTGAACATTTGGGATCGTATTGAATTGCCTGCTTGAATTCTCACAAAATAAGCACCTCTCGCTAAATCCTGAGCAGAAAAAGGTATGTCATGCTGTCCTGCAGAATACTCTTCGCTTGAAATTGTACGTATTTTCCTACCATCGTAACTGCATAATGACAATAAAATCATTTGACGTTTTTCCAATTGGAATTTCACAACCGCTATATCTTTTACAATATTGGGGGTAATACCAAACGATTGAACTATCGGTTCACCTTGCTGAATATTGCCGGTAGATGTAGATGTTACCCATTTATTTATCATACCCTTTTCACATGTTGTGAGGCTCAAACCGTTATAAGGCATTGGCTCGCAATATGAGGCATGTATTGTCGTGCAAAGAATCAGATCCTTTGTATCCTCTATTTTTTGATCGGTCGAGAGGTCAATTCCTGCTTGAGCTGATGCTCCATTATGGCAGCCAAGGCAATTATTTACAATTATAGGTTTGATTGTACTGAATGTTACATTGACAGTATCACAATTTGTTACTTCACATGTAGTATTTTTTGCCCCCTGATCAATCCATGTTTTAACTAATGTTTTTTGAGCTGCCGTTAGTTTCGTATATGGATATTCAGGCATTTTATCGTTTGCTATTTCCTTGTAAATACCGCTTGTTGCCGAGTTTCCCGGTCTTACGCCTTTTAGTATACCTGCATAGGAAGTAAGAACAAGCCCATCCTTATGGCTTGTGGCATCATGGCAATTAGACATTGCACAATTTGAATTCATCATGGGCAATATATCCCGTGAGAAGCATACTGAATCAACTTGAATTGTAGGACTTGTCCCTCCGTCATTACCAAAACTTTGCAGGCCGAACAAACATGCAATTGCAAGAACACCGAGTGTAATCAATTTATTCATCAGGCTTTACCTTTTGTAGAAAAAAAAATGTGAAAAATTTTTACATACTGATATTTTACAGTAGTATTTTCTATTGAACAATAGAATAAGCATTTTGTGAAAATTTAGTTACATGTCATAAGATTTGACTGTTTTTTTGAATAAAGGAATTTTATGAAATTGGTTTTTCATTAGAAAATGGTTTCTATGTACCCTCATCCTCAATACTTCCGGTTGGCCGTGAATATTCGGTTTTTTCAGCCGGGTGCTCGCGTTTTATCACCACTACTGTAGAATCATCCGAATAGATTGCTTCCGCACTGAAAATCTGAGTTGCTTCCAAAATCCGGTAGGCAAGTGTTTTTGCATCATCAGTATTATGCTCTTTTATTAAATCGGCGAGGCGTTGATAACCGAACAAATTACCATCCTTATCTTGTGCTTCCAGAATTCCGTCTGTAAACAACAGCAATATATCCCCGAAATTCATATTGATATTCTCTACTCTGAATTTTTGTTCTGGAATGATTCCCAAAATGCCTCCTGTCGGATTCAGCAGTTGTGATTCTCCTGTCTGTGCAGAAAAGTGCAACGGAGAACAGTGTCCTGCATTAGCAAACAACACCAATCCGTTCTGTGAGCTTGTCAGTTCACAATAGAACAATGTCACAAATCTCTCAAATGGGAATGTTTCGTAGAGTAATTTATTGAGATGCGAAATAAGCGATGAAATTTTCGTGTGGTAGCCCGCGCCCATACGGATTGCACCTGATACAAAAAGGGCTTGAATAGCGGCGGGGAGACCTTTGCTTGCCGCATCACTGATGACAACACTTACCCTTTCATCATCCTCGGGCGAACGGAGATAATCGAAGTAATCACCACCTACGATATTATCGGGCAATGAAATTCCAAACACATGATAATCGTAGAATGTGAGGGTATGGTCGGGCAATAATCCGCGTTGTATTTCAGATGCTTTGTCCAAATCCCGTTTTAATTTCTCCTGTTCAGCGTGGCGCGTTAGATTTCTCAACGCTGTTGTTGCGGCACTTCCAATAACACTCAGAATATCAAAGAACTCCTGATTAAGATGCACGCCGTTAAATGCCAAAGCATAATTGTAGAACTTTCCACTCTCCCGTTTTACCATTTCCCCTACACCCGTTGCAGAATAGAGATGGATACCCTTTTCCAATAACAATGAATCAGTTTCATAATTAATAACCGTTCTACGCGCAGAGAGTTGGTCAAAAACAGGCTGTTCGGCTATTTTGATGGAATAGTCATCAGGAATAACATCCACTTCCCCAAATTGAAACCGTAGGGAATATACATCCTCGGTTGAATCAAGTTCCCAAACCCGTCCTCCAATGATATTGAGTTCTTTGCGTCCTACAAAATAGCGGACAAGAGCACACAATAAATCCAATTCGTTCTCGAATTGATAGGAAAAAAGACGTTCTACAAGTTTATAAATCTCGCGTTGTGTCATTATGTCGCAGAATAGATGACTAAAAAATATTTAAGATTAAACTTTTGACAGATTTCCCTGTCTTAGCTGTTAAAATCTGTGAAATTTTAACAGTTTGACCCAAAGGGCATAATAATTGCCTAAGAAAAGCGTATTGAGCACTATCAATATATGAAACTCGATTATTGATTTTGGTATTTTGAATGCAAATTACGGCTTTTTGGAAGGATTCTCTACACAATAGTAGGCATTTATTAATATTCATTGTATATTTGAAGTATCACAGCAAAGAGTTCATTTTTGTATCGGCATGAATGACCGATAATATCACTTAAATTTATTAAAATAATTTGTCGTTGGGGGGTTATTATATGAGCAAATTTATCCTCAAGTATGTATTTTTTCTGACAGTTTTCATTTCATGTTTTCTTTCTGTGTATTCCGAGAGTATGAGTTTCGGATCTAAATTTAGCTATAATTATAGATCAGGCAGTACACTTTTGGCTTATTCTAAAAAAATAGCATCCGCAAATTATGTTCAGCGTTATGATACAGTAACTTCCCTATCCCGCAAACAGGCTGCCGATACTCTTCAAACTAAGGTAAACAAGATTTTTCCATTAGGGAATGATGTTTACCGCTTGGAGATTGACCTTGCCCAAGACCAACAGAGTTTGACCATTGCCGCCTACAACCTATTGGGGAAGAAGGTGCTTGACATCCATCAGGGGGGTGATAAGGCCGGTAAGGATAAGACCTACGACATGAATACTACTTCGATTCCCAGCGGCATTTATATTTGTGTGGTTCAAGGTGATAATTTCAGGTTTGCCGAGAAGTTTTATCTATCGAAATAACAATGAATAGAATCTGCGCCATACTGTTTGCTTCTGTTTTGACTGCCTTGTGCAGCGGAGAGATTGTATTTGCGCAATCAACAAGTTCTGGTTTGGCTGAATCATATCTCCAGCGTTCAGTTGGAGCACGGGCAATCGGTCTGGGGGGTGCATATACAGCCATCTCAAATGAACCTAACGGACTATTCTATAATCCTGCATTCTCTGCATTTCTACCGAACCGCCCACAAGTTTCACTGATGACGTCTCCTTTGGAATTCGGAAGAACGCACGCTTCGTTCAGTTATGCCCAATCTTTTGGCAGCCAATGGGGAGTTTCCGCAGGGCTTAACTCCTTCTACAACGGATCATTCCAAGCGACAAACGCGCAGGGGAACTCACTTGGTAATTTTTCTAATCAACAATATGATATGGTGCTTGGCGGTTCCTGGCGCAATGATTTTTTTGCCGTAGGTGCTAATGCAAAGTATCTTGTAAATGCACTCACAGGCTCAGGCACATCCGGAAGAACTTTTGCATTCGATTTTGGAGCAAAAGTTAATCTTATCGATATTCTCACCTTTGGAATGTCTATTCAAAATATCGGAGGACGTGTCGATTGGCAATCCGTTACCGGCACAAAAGATATTATTCCTTTTACCATTCGAGCAGGTGTAGCAACTGAAATCGGGATAAACCAGGAAGAATATGTAGTTCGCTCCACCATTCGCGGTGAACCCGAAACGATTCAACTACCATCCACCCAGTATGTACTTGTTGCTCTTGACGCTGTCTATAATCAGCACGATAAATCGCCAAACTTGATTCTTGGTGCAGAATATTCACCAATGCAACTCTTAGCGTTTCGTGTAGGCGGTGCAGTTTTAGGAGAAAAATTAGGTGAGAATAAATTCCTTCCCCTTACACAGTGGGGTGGTGGCTTATCAGTAAAACCGACAATCGAAGCACTCCCCTTCCTCTTTAGTATCGAGTATGCTATTTCCAATGATGCTGTTTCCGGTAGCGGAGTAGCGCATCACATCTCGCTTATCATGCAGTTTTGATTAATTGTTAATCTTTATTTTGTAGAGAGAAGGCATTGCGTCGCCTTCTCTTCAGCATTCTATTTTTTCTTTTGCATATTCTGTAGATAGGGCAATGCACTATCTCTACCAAATCAATACAACAAATTTCAATACTCTATTCCTCATCCCCCCGCAATTTTTCCAAAACGGAAAAATCCTCTAAGGTAGTCGTATCACCGGATATTGTTCCACCCGCAACAATTTCACGTAATAAGCGGCGCATGATTTTCCCGCTCCGTGTTTTGGGCAAGCCTTCCGTAAATCGTATTTCATCCGGTTTGGCAATATGTCCGATTTCTACTCCTACGTGATTGCGTAATTCTTCTTTCAATTTGACCAAATCACCTGTTGTGATATTTGCTTTCAACGTTACAAAAGCAACAAGAGCATTCCCTTTCAATTCATCAGGTTTTGCAACCACAGCTGCTTCGGCTACATACGGATGTGAGACGAGCGCACTTTCCACCTCTGCCGTTCCAAGACGGTGTCCGCTTACGTTTACTACATCGTCCACACGGCCCATTATCCAAAAGTACCCGTCCGTATCTTTTCTTGCCCCATCGCCTGTAAAGTACCACCCCTCATGCTTATCTGTAGGAGGAAAATTACTCCAATATGTTGATTTGTATCGCTCTTTATCCCCGAAAATTGTTCGAGCCATACCTGGCCAAGGATGCTTAACCACCAGGAGCCCACCCTCGTTTGGTTCACAACTTGTGCCATCTTTACGAACGACATCAGCAATAATCCCGGGTAATGCAAAAGTTGCACTGCCTGGCTTTGTGTCCGTTGCCCCTGGAACCGGTGCAATCATAATTCCGCCGGTTTCCGTCTGCCACCATGTATCAACAATAGGGCATTTATTTTTACCAATCATCGCACGATACCACATCCATGCTTCGGGGTTTATCGGCTCACCTACCGTTCCGATAAGCCGCAATGATGATAAATCATGCTTGAGCGGATATCCGTCACCCCATCGAATAAAGGCACGAATAGCTGTTGGAGCAGTATAGAATATCGTTACCTTATGACGTTCGATAATATCCCAGAATCTGTCAGGTTCAGGAAAGTTCGGTGCACCTTCGTACATTAATATGCTCGCTCCGTTTGCAAGTGGGCCATACACTATATAACTGTGCCCTGTCACCCATCCGATATCAGCTGTGCAGAAATACAAATCATCATCCTTAATGTCAAATACGGTTTTAGTAGTATAGGCGACTTGAGTAAGATAGCCTCCCGTAGTATGGAGAATTCCCTTTGGTTTTCCTGTAGAACCGCCTTTCCAGCACAGTGGGATCCGAAGCTTGGAATTCACGTGACTTGAAGTC